>Ga0214473_10000886_pt1 | contig 40990 bp, 28 predicted proteins | sample RVTome_7_FD_203509 | JGI IMG/M metagenome (GOLD analysis project Ga0214473, IMG submission 203509) | Soil microbial communities from uranium-contaminated site in the Upper Colorado River Basin, Wyoming, United States - RVT98D197 | ecosystem: Environmental > Terrestrial > Soil > Contaminated >...
CGGGGGTGAGTTTCGTAGTCTCGTAGCCCGGCATCGCGACCGCATCACACTGCCAAGTTTCCCGAAATCGACCGGAGCGTTGCCGGGACCTATGAATAATTAATATAATGGGTGTGCTTGAGTGGCAAGTAGGGAATTATCAATGGAACCCGGCAACGCTCCGGACCGGTGCAGTAAGATTGGTCGATTTTTTCGGTCGCGATGCCGGGCTACGGAGCTACGGAGCTATTTCTTAAGGAAACTTCTTAATCAGCTATTGGCAACCGCTTATAAAATCTGCTATGCTTACGCGGTTGATTCACGGGGCACAGCACGGCCCGTCGTTGTGCCGTGATTTTGCGCATCCCGGAATCTTTGTTTATCGACATCACAGCGACATTACAGCTACGCCGGCGCCCGGGACGGCGTAAAGATTTTGCTCGCATCGCGAGGACATCCATGGATTATACGATTGTAGACCTCCTGATCGAACTGGCCGAGAGACAGGCCTCGGACCTTCATGTGACCGTCGGCGTACCGCCAACGCTCAGAGTTCATGGCCGCCTGATACGTCTCGACCTCGAAGCCCTCACCCCCGAAGACACGCGCGGACTCGCCTTCTCCATCATGCGCGAGGACCAGAGGAAACGTTTAGAAAAAGAACGCGAGATAGACTTCGGTTACTCGCAGAAGGGCATCGGACGGTTCCGGTGCAACGGATTCTGGCAGAAGGGCACGGTGGCGCTGGTCATGCGTTCGATTCCAGAGCGCATCCCTACGATGGATGAGCTTCTGATTCCCGAAATCATGAAGGAGGTCATTTTCGAACCCCGCGGCCTCGTCATCGTGACCGGTCCTACGGGTTCCGGCAAGACCACGTCGCTCGCGTCGATGCTGAACGTCATCAACGAAAATCGCGACCTTCACATCGTGACGATGGAGGACCCGATCGAGTACGTGCACGAGCACAAGATGGCGAACGTCAACCAGCGCGAGATCCACGAAGACACCATGAGCTTTAATGAAGCGTTGAGGCGCGTCCTCAGGCAGGACCCGGATGTTATCCTTGTCGGCGAAATGCGCGACCATGAGACGATTTCGACCGCCATCACGGCGTCCGAAACCGGCCACCTCGTGTTTGCCACGCTTCACACGAATTCCGCGCCCGCTACGGTCGACCGAATCATCGACGTGTTCCCGTTCGGACAGCAGGACCAGATCCGCGCCCAGCTGGCGAACACTCTCCGGTGCATTCTGACTCAGGCGCTGCTTCCAAGGGCCGACGGGGTCGGGCGAATCGCCGCGTTCGAGGTCATGCTCAACATCCCGGCCATCAGGAACCTCATTCGAGAGCGCAAGATTTTCCAGATTCACTCCACGATGATGACGCACGCGAAGCTGGGCATGACAATACTCGACCAGTGCCTGAGGGATTATTATTTCGAGAGAAAAATCACGTTGGAAACGGCGATGGGCGCTGCGCACAGCCCGTCGAACCTCCAGAGGCTCATCGCGGCCGGCCCATCGGACGCTTCCGAAGAGGATCGCACGCAGCTTGGACGAAGCAGCGATGTGTCGTCCGAACACGGTTACATGTAAATCGGGTCCTATTTATCGCGAAAGGGTTGACAGGTTACGGAACACGTTGTAAATATTAGTTGTAGATAATTGACTCCGTAGTCCTCCCCCGGATCGCAAAGACAAAAGATTTATAGACTTGGACACCTTAACATAATGAACCTCACCCCCTAATCCCATGTCCATAAGAATGGAGAGGGGGCAAGGGGGCGTTGCAGAAATTTCCGGCAGGGCTTATTTTGTTAGAGTTTCTTATGAATTTACAGCTTGGAAAGTCACATAAACAAATTTCTGATCCTGAGATTTATCCAGGTGGTGAAAAAGTTTGAAAACCTACGTATTTGTAGCGCGAGACGCACAGGGTAACACGGTAAAGAACACGGTCGAATCCGACAGCCAGCACTCGGTCATCGAGACCCTGGGCTCGGAGGGCTATTACGTTCTTCGAATTTACGAAAAGCGGGCCTTCAACTGGTCGCCGTGGGATATTGTCGACCGGTTCACCAAGGTCGGGCTGCAACTTCTGACCATCTTCTCCCGACAGATGGCGCTGCTGATCAACGCCGGACTGACGTTATCCGAGGCGCTCGACACCTGCGAGGAGCAAACTCAGCAGAGAAAATTCCAGCAGATACTCCATAAAACCCGGGTCGATGTGCAATCGGGTATCACTCTTGCGCAGGCGATGAAGAAACATCCGACCGCGTTCTCGGACTTCTTCGTGGCGATGATCCACGCGGGCGAGATCGGCGGCGTTCTCGATAAGATCCTCGACCGTATCGCGAAATTCTATGAGAACGAGCTTGAGTTGAGGCGTAAGGTGCAGTCGGCGATGGTCTACCCGTCGTTGGTCACCATCGTGTCGATCGGCATCAGCCTCTTCATGCTTGTCTATATTGTCCCGCAGTTCGCCGAGTTCTATAAGGACTTCTCCGGCGGCGAGGCGCAGCTCCCCGAGTTGACGCAGAAGATGCTCGATATTTCCGAGGAGTTCCGATACAACTGGTACTGGTACACACTTGTACCGCTGATCATACTTGTTGTCCTCTGGAAATTCCGCGGCACGAAATGGGGTCACCGCGTTTTCGACCCGATCGTCATCAGGATGCCAATCTTCGGACCGCTGGCGAGGAAGGTCGCCATCACGCGTTTCAGCCGAACCCTCGGAACGCTGCAGGAATCCGGTGTGCCGTTAATCGAGGCGCTCGAGGTCACCCGCGACACCGCCCATAACCTGGTTATCGCGAACGCGATCGACTACACGCGCGAGCGAATTCGAGAGGGCGAAACCATCGCCGGTCCGATGCGCAGGACCAGGGTGTTCCCGCCGATGGTCACGAACCTGATTTCGGTCGGCGAGGATGCCGGTAACCTTGAAGAGATGCTTTATAAACTCTCGGACTATTACGATGTCGAGATCGACGCGACGATTCGGGCGCTGGCATCGTTGATCGAGCCTATTTTGATTGTCGTAATCGGCGCGATCATCGGTGTTATCGTCGTAAGTCTCTACCTGCCGATTTTCAACCTTGTAAATATTATTCAGTAACGAAATAAAAATTATGAATTACCAAAGCTCTCGGCAATGTCGGGAGTTTTTTTGCTTATGGCGCTTCCGTGTTTTCCGTTGATCCAGATAGGACACAGGATTTCTTTAGAGGGGGCGGACATGTAGCGTTCATGGCTTTGACCCGAAGAACTGCTACGCCAGCCCAAACGCGGACGGGACGTCCACGGTCCAGCGGGCGGGACTCCCGCGCTCCTGCCGACCCGCCGCGGCGGGTCAGCGTTACAGTACCGACTGGAACCCTGGCGTGACCGAATATCCCATACGATAAAGTGAATATAACCCGCTCTAAGCCCGGAAGCGCCAAAAAATTCAAGGTATTGAACCGTACTTTAACAGGGAAATACTTCCCATTTACAATGAATCCTGCTACAATCCATCTTTGCCTCAACCCTTTCAGGTGTCGGGGATTATTGCTGTATTGTCCGGATTACGGAGCGTGAATCTATGGCTGATTCAAGATCAGTACGTAACCTGCTAAACCTCATGTATGAGAAAGGCGCGTCGGACCTCCACCTCGGCGTCGATAAACCCCCGTGGATGAGGATCGACGGTACTTTGAAGCCAACCGACCTGCCGAAACTGAACCGCCAGGACATGGAGGACATCTCCCGCATCGTCCTCGGTCCCAAGCGCGAGTTTTTAATCGACGAGCAGAACGAGGTCGACTTTTCATATTCGCCCGAGGATTTCCCCGGACGATTCAGGGTCAACTTCTACCGGCAGAAAGGCGAGATCGGCCTGGCGCTCCGGCTGGTCACGTATTACATCCCGTCCTTCGATGAATTGAACCTCCCGAAAGTCATCGCTGATGTTGCGCTGTCAGAGCGCGGAATCGTCATCATTACCGGCACTACCGGATCCGGCAAGTCGACCACGCTCGCCGCCATGACCGACCATATCAACAAGAGCAGGGACGGTCACATAATCACGATCGAAGACCCGATTGAGTACTATCACTTCGACAATAAATGCATCGTCAACCAGCGCGAGGTCGGAATCGATACCGACAGTTTCATCATCGCGCTTCGTGCAGGCATGCGCGAGGACCCGGACGTGATCCTCGTCGGCGAGATGCGCGACCAGGAGACGGTCCAGACGACGTTCACCGCGGCCATCACCGGCCACCTCGTAATGACCACGCTCCACACCACCGACGTACTTCAGACTATGAACCGCGTTCTGGACTATTACCCGTCCAACCAGCAGAAACAGGCGCGAATCATGCTCTCTGAGACGATCCACTCGGTCTTCTCGATGCGCCTGCTTCCGATGGTGGGCGGGGGACGAATTCCGGCGATCGAGTCGATGATCGCGACCGCACAGATACGCGACTATATCCTGAATCCAGATGAAACTTACCTTATCAGGGACGTCATGGAACGCGGAGCGTCGGACGGCATGTTCACGTTCGACCAATACCTGCTGAAACTGGTCCGCGCCGGAAAAATCACCTGGGAGACCGCGAGAAAAGCCGCGACGTCCGAGCACGACCTTCTCTTACTGCACAGGAAATCGAGCGAATACGACGCTCCGATCACGCAGACGTATTACGGCACGTCGAGCGATTAAATTTTGCCGGAACATGAATCGAATTATAAGACTCCCATCGAGGGAGTTTTTTTCTTTTATCAATCCACCCCGTCTGGTAAAATTCCGAATGGAGGTGCTGAAATGAACATACAGGCGGAAGTGAGCCTATACCCCCTGGGGGACGGGGAATATTCAGAGAGGATCGACGCATTCATTGAGAATCTTAATAACGCCGGTCTTGAAATTGAAGTAGGCCGGCTGAGCAGCCTGGTTTCAGGGGAATGCTCGGACATTTTCAGGATTCTCTCTGACGCTTTCGAGGAGGATTCCGAACTCGGACCGGCTGTGATGGTCCTTAAAGTTTCCAACATAAGCCCGTCCGACTAAAATCGTTCTCCCCACAAGCCGACGGGGACGTCAGCGTTACGGCCGACGAGGACGTCAGCGTTACGGCCGACGGGGACGTCAGCGCTACAGCCGACGGGGACGTCAGCGTTACGGCCGACGGGGACGTCAGCGCTACAGCCGACGGGGACGTCAGCGTTACGGCCGACGGGGACGTCAGCGTTACGGCCGACGAGGACGTCAGCGTTACGGCCGACGAGGACGTCAGCGCTACGGCCGACGGGGACGTCAGCGCTACAGCCGACGGGGACGTCAGCGCTACTGCCGACCGGGAGGTCAGCGCTACGATTTAGCAAGCACTAAGAGTCCCGGATAGCAGCTACCCTCCGCTGACGCGTCGGGCTAGCTGCTACCGGTACAAGGTTTAATATGTCTTATTAATCCCGATAATATTCATACGGGATCGAACTTTTAACGGCCGCGGGGAATCGAAGCATATGGAAAAGGTTTTAGAGGACATTTTAGTTTTCATAATGTTTTACTTTCCGATTTTCGTCGCGTTTGTTTTCGGCACGACAATCGGGAGCCTGTCGAATGTAATCATCTACCGGCTCGTGTACTACAAATCCACCTGGACCCCTCCGAGCCATTGCACCTCCTGCGGTACCGAAATCCCATGGCGTTTGAATATTCCACTAATAAGCTACCTCGCGCTACGCGGCAAATGTCGATTCTGCGGAGCGAAATTTTCGTCCCGGTATTTCTGGGTCGAGCTTACAAGCGGGTTGATGTACGCGATTGTCGTGCTATGGGTTTACACGCTGCCACCGAGGCAGGGGATGGGGCTGGGATTGGTGGATGTCCTTACATACAATTTCGGCGGAGTCCCGTACCTGAGCTTCCCGGAAAATCCCCTGACCTGGCTGCTGATAATCAAAGGCTTTATTTTCGCGAGCATGCTTCTGATTCTCGCGATGATAGATCTGGAGCACAAGCTTCTTCCGAACAGAATTACCATTCCGGGATTTTATATCGGACTTATAACAGCCGTAGTTGCCCCCGTGAGCTGGCATCCGATGTTCCAATTCGGAGGCGGATGGTGGTCGGGACCTCTCGATGTTCTGCTCCAGTCGCTGATTGGGGCGTTGATCGGAGGGGGGCTGCTGCTTCTGATAGCGATAATAGCTCCGGCGGGGATGGGTACGGGGGACATCAAGCTCATGGCGATGGTCGGGGCGTTTGTCGGGGCGAGGGGGATCGGTCCGGCGCTGTTTATGGGATTCGTTTTCGGGGGTATAATCTCGGTTCTGCTGTTGGCGTTCAGGAAAAAAGGCCGGAAGGACATGATCCCGTTCGGTCCGTTTCTGGCGCTGGGGAGCTTTATAGCGTTCATGTGGGGACCCCAGATAATGGCATGGTATGTCTCGACCTGGAGCGCATCGCCCTGAGCATTGATCGGGGGGCAATGTTCGGACTGCAAGTTAATCTGTGGAAAAATTGCATAAGGGCTTGCAGTTTTGGCATTGATGGGGTATATAGAAATCGAAGCCTTCCGCAGTCTTCCCCCTCCCAGTCTACGCTTACCCAATTTCCAAGATTACAAGGTTTCGATTTATTTTGCGGAGGCGGGTTAGATGAGAGCATTTGACTTCAAAAATGGAATCAGGTGTGTTAGAATACATAGTTATGTCAAAGCTCTGTTTTGGTCTGATCGAGACCTGAATCCCAACCAGCCGGTGAATTAAATAATGTTCATGAAGAGCAAAACTTCCCAAAATTTGAATTGTAACCGGTTTAAGGCAAATGAGCGCGGGTTTACGTTGACCGAGCTGCTTGTCGTGGTAGGCATTTTAATAGCGTTGACTGCCATGGTTGTCCCAAGCTACATCTCCACACGTCCCCAGCGGATGTTAAGCGGCGAAACTAACCGGGTCGCAAACGTAATCCGACAGGGACGTCTCTTTTCGCTCAGGGACAACGAGAAAACCTATATGGAATTCCTGCCTGAACTGGACATGTACAGACTCTGGAGCGCGCAGGGCTGGCGCGCTTACTCCGACCCGATAAACGCTCCCGGAGAACCCGCCGGACGAAATCCTGAAATCGGCGATTACGACGGCGACCTGGACGGCGACGGCGACGACTGGATGGACATTGAGGACCTCGATGTCTGGCAGGACGTCCCAACCGGCAATTGGTATTATACAGACACTGACGGTACATATACCGACCCGGATGTCCTCCTGATGACCACATACCCGGGAAATCAGCCGATTCGGACGCTCAGTCCGAAACTCAGGATCATTCTTGATTCCTCCACCGGAAATGTAACGAACGTAGTCCGCGATTTTTCGGACGCGCAGGCGGTCGGCGGCGAAAGCCTGGTCCCGTTCGAGGTCGATCTCCGTATGTTGAAGGTTGCCTGGGTTGATGAACAGCCTCTTGGCAAACGTAACGGCGTTCTTTCGCATTTCCCGCTGATTTTCCTGACATTTTTCCCGGATGGAACTGTAGCGGCAAGTTGGGACGCGGACGATTCAATTGATTTTTCCGATGAGGTCACGGATCTGGCGCCGGGACGTCTTGGCGCGTGCCAGCTTTATCTTCAGGCTCGTACCGAGGCATTCAATCCGGAATCTTTCAACATATTCGATCCGACGGTTGTGGTTTCAGAGGACGAGGGTCCTGAGGAGCCGGCAAGCCCGTATAACACACTGTCCATAGCGGACTCGCAGTCCGATGTATATGGGCGCACAATAATTATCAATAACCTGTCAGGCAGGATAATCATCAGGAATTTCGAGCCCAAGGAATTCGATCAGCTTCATGAAGACGGAACGGACTATTATTAGGCTTAAACCTGTGAATTAACCCGGTGAAACCGGGGAGAAAATAGAAATTTCAGGGGCATTTTAGGGATAGCAAGGCTTAAGTAAGAACAGGGTCGGCGTGTAAGGAGTGAGAAATACGGTGAAATCAGTTCAGTTATCGAGTACATCATGTAACGAACGTACCGATTTACCTCATCTCCTTCAGCCGAATCTCCGAGCCGCGGTGCTAAAGATGTCGATCTATTATAAGAAGGACCTGAACGGCGCCAGGGGTTTCACGCTCCTGGAGGTAATGATCGCGATAACGATCCTGCTCCTGGTTATTCTCCCGCTTGCGACCCTGTATGTCCGCAGCCTGACGGTAATTCAGAACGCGGCATTGTATTCGCAGGCAGTCCAGCTCGCTCAGGAACGCATGGAAATATTCGAGGTCCTCGAATACCCTGCGATGTATTATTACAACGAGATTTTGACGCCGGGATTTCCGTACCGCGGCAATCTGCCCGAATCGAATAAGTATTATTCTGACAATGATGGGAACAGAATTGAGATGAATCCGGTCGGGTCGAATGCGTACAATAATCGCGATAATCCAGATACACCGGAAGAGGAATGGTATTTCGACCCAACCGACGGGTTTACTCCCGGCGAGTTCGATTCGATAAATGAGAATTATCCCGTGCCTGTCTACAGGGACTATTTCAACAATTTCACCGGCACGCTTCTCGACCCGAATTTCAACGGGCTTTGCGACGACGATCTTGACGGGGACGGCGGGGCCGGATTTTTGGGCGGTCCGGACATGGACGATATCGAGATCGCCACTAACGGTTCGCTCAGGATGTATTCAGACGCCGAATTCGACGGCACAACAGCGGAGCTCGAGTTGGGCGATAATTATGTCCCCGGCGACGGTCTGTTCGACACTGTGGTCGAGGGAAGTTATGTGTCGAGCATGGATCCGATGTACAGAAAAATCCGAAAACAGGAGAGTCCGTCTCCGATTCTCGACCTTGCGCTTCTTCTTGATCGGCAAACCTATGATTGGGCGGTTGGCAGCTCCGTTACCGATTTCAGGCATCGTGAAAAAACTTTCCAGACACACATCAGGATGACGACAATCCTCGATCCGACTCCTGAACTCGGTAATCCGAATTATATCGGCACGTGGGTCGATCCCCTTTATATGTATTACCGCGTGACGATGGACAACTATTTACCTCGGGAAATCCAGAAGCTGAGATGGTGCCTGATGAGAGATTATCCGATGATCACCGGTAACTCCAACTGGGATGTCGGCGTGGCTATGGCCGGGGTCGACGACACAGATGAATACAGCTTCAATTACTCGCCGCCGATTTACGGAAAACGTGTAATCGTCACTGTTTTCTATCTGACCGGCGAGGGCGAGATCCAGCTTCTTGACGTTAACGGCGATGGAGTAGTTGAGGAAGTGCCGGTTGAAACGTACGGGGGGGCGCGACGGGTCAGGCTGGAACGTAATTTTTACAGCGGCCAGGAACTTAGCAGCTCCGGGAAAATCTACATGCCCCCGCCGAGATGGGAGCTGTCATCAGAGGGTACCGACGACAATCCGGTCCGGACGACAATGATACCGGACGTCACCGGTACCGGAAATGAATCCGATCCTTGTAGCCTGGATAACCTGGGTCTTCCATATCTTGATTGAGTGACAGGGAAAGAGATTACGAAAGAAAACATCGAATTAGACCTCAAAGAGGCGGAATTTATTTTATATAGATTTCTTTTATATAAAATAAAAAAGAACCGCTTCCCAGTCGTAAAAAGCGTTCGAGGTGGAACACATTATGAAACGACAGAAGGGATTTACACTTGTTGAACTCCTTGTGGTAATTACCATCATAGGGATTCTTGTTGCCCTTGCGGTACCGAACATCAGAAAGATTCAGGTCAGGGCGAAGGAAACCAAGGTGGTGTACGGAGGGCACGTCATTCAAGGCGCGCTTGAGACATTCGCCACCAACCATGGCGGGATGTATCCGGGTGTCGCGGTGCCTGAGGCAAGCGATAACGGTTCTGGATGGTTCGAAACCAATAATCCCACATGGTACTCGCTTCGCGCCATAATCGGAGGAGGCGTTGTAAAACCGCAGGCGGTCCCCCCCCTGGATTTTCTGGACGGCTTCTATTTCGATCCCGATCCGGACGGCTTTGCTCCATTCCAGGTTCCAGACAGGCTGATTGCCGACGGCGCGTTGGAAATATACCCTCCGAATCCATTCAGGCCGAATATCCAGCATGTCACGGACCAGGAAATACCAATGCTGAATGTTTTCGGGATCGAGTTTGCGGCTCTGCCGGTCGGCGGTGGCGATATTTTCTTGCAGGCCGATGCTCCGGTAAGAATCTGCGAGCCGTACTGGTACGGTTCCGATGGACTGTACGATACTCCGACACCACGCGGCGTCTATGAGTTCCCGGGTCCCGATGACAATGACCTTAAATTCCGGGGGGATTATAACGATCACCCGATCAGGTACATTGAGGATGAGAATAGGACCACCTGGGATTGGAAGGTAACGCGTGGATCGATACTGGAATCCGGTTTCCCGGCGGGTAACTTTGCGTATATTCCGCTCGACCCGGTCCAGACCGAGCCAACCGCGCCCGATTTCATGCGCTACTGCCGGAACTACTGGCTTGTGCTTTACGGTTCCGAAGACACCGCGCAGAGGAACAAGTATAAGGACGTATGGCCTGATTTCCCAAGGCCCCTGGGCGATGGCGATGAGGCCACATTAAGCGCTTATGAATTTACGGTACGACAGGCGCTTGCCGGCGCGATGGAGGTCATCGCGACGAAGTACGAAGATCAGGTAAGGGTCGAGGGCAGTTAATTTATTAATCTATTGACAAGAAATAACATCCGGGCTGCCCATACCGGTCAGGACGGGCGGCCCGGGATTTCTATAGGGGACACGGGTGGGGGCAGTCGGATCGACAGTCGGGCTGTCTGAAGCGAGCGAACAAGAAAAACAAAGGATTCAGGCAAATTTCTCCCGGCTTGCACTCCCCAAAATTTTCGTTAACGGGGCGATGACATGAAACTGAGGAATCAACGAGGTTTCACATTAATAGAAATGCTGGTGGCGCTGTTGATCGCCGGAATCTTCTTCTCGATATTCGTGGGGGTAGTCCTCGCGACATTCGAGACGTTGAGATCCGGCGATGAGAGGACGGTCGCCCAGCAGAACGCGAGGGTCGGCATCAATTTCATCGCGAACGACATCCGTCACGCGACTGAGATCGTTCCGCTCAGGCTCGAGGCGTACCGGGATTATGTAACAGGCGGATTTCCCATTGACATCGACGCACTTGATCCGTGGGATAACACTTGGGGTACCCTGGCCTGGCCGATTTATCGCCAGAGCACGGATGCGGATCCGGACGGCTATATCCTTCTTGATGTCGACGACGGAGACTTTGAGCCGAACGAATATGAAACGTTCCGGGACGACGGATACCCTTATGACGTTCGCCCGCTTGCGCCAAACAGGATCAGCCTGCTCTACTTCGGGCCGCAGTATTATCCCGATACCGAGTACTGGAACGGATTAGCCCAGCCGGTCGATCTGGACGACAATGGCCTTTCAAACCCGACTGCCGCGTTAACAAGGGTGACGTACGAACACCAGCTTGTCGGTCCGAGGCAAGCCGCCGAGATTTATGAGACGGACTTCTCCGGACGCACAAAAAAGTTCCAGATGGTTGTCAACAGGACGGACGCGGACGCGGTACAGGACACCGAAGATTTTGTAATTACGCGGTCTTTTGAACTGCAAACACCGGATAACGGACTTCCCGATTACGGCCAGACAGCGGAGCCGGGCGGGGGAAATCTTGGCGGGGTCAGTTATCAGATGAAGATGGACGCTCGGCTCCTACGGCAGCCGGTCGCCGACCATGTTATCGGATTTAGAATTCGTTACTGGCACATCACAGGCAACAACATGCTCGAGATACGTTACGATCACGATGTCACACATATCGGGGTCAATGGGACCGGGACAAACGACGGTTATTACAGATATTTCGACATTTACGGCAATGAAATCTTTGCCTGGTACAACGCCGAGGCTGCCCAGAACGTCGACCTGATTCCGTACGATCCCAGCGCCGACCCGCCGTTCGATCAGGACGATATAGACGCCCTTCCGGGAAATTCTTTCATCATAAGCGGGGGACCTGCGGGCGACGATGAATTCCAGCGCGGCATAATCCTCTTTGAGGGCTGGAGATATATCAACGCGGTCAGCGTTACCATCAAAACCGCCAATAACCAGACCCTGAACATCTTCAGGTCGTCCATTAACCACGAGATTGTAGATGAAAACCACCCCGATTTCGGCATGGGATTCATTGATTTCGGAAAGGGCACAGTATTTACGGACGACACGCACGAGATGGATAACTTGAATGCATACGATCCTTTTTATCAGGCCGCCGACAACGTGCGGACAGATTACGCTCCGGTGAAGGGACTGTATTACTTCGACTTTGTCGAACCGAACATGAATCCGAATTTCAATGCGAGCGCTTTTACCACCCTCCAGACTTTTGTCGCGCCTCAGCACCTTAAGGATAAGTCGAACCGTGCCGAGGTCCTTCTCACATTCGGATTTACCTGGAAATAGACTGGAAATAGACAGGAAGCAGATGAACGGTAATGGCCTTTTGACGGATTAGTACAATGCCGGTGAACGCTATGAATGCTAAATGGACCAAGAACAAGAAAATATGGCGTCGGAAAAACGAACGCGGAGTCGTTCTGATCGCCGTACTCATGTTTGTCGCCCTGATCCTGCCAGTGACGCTTCTGATACTCGATACGGTCAGGATTGAAAGCCTGCTCCCCGTCAACGAGGGGTACACGAGAACGGCGGGCGATGAAGCCGACAAGGGATTCGCGGTTGCGATGGCGGCCATAATGGCCGATCAGGACTCGAACCTCATCGACCTGTCCGCTGATTATGCAGATACAACTGCTACAGCCCCCCCGTTTATCATCGACACGGACGATGATTCGATGTCGGGCAAACATGAGTTCGACTATCTTGCGGAACGGTGGGCGCGCAATCCCGACAATGACACAGTCTTCCTCGTTGAAAGGTCCCTTGAAAATTGGGACAACGGCAACCAGGATGAGCACTCGGTCCCCGCGCGATGGCAGTTGATGAACGTCCCGTTTGGAATGGACGATTTCGGGGAATATTATCAGGACACGGATCATCCCAGGCTTCTTCAACCGTTCGAATACGCAAACGGGTCCAGCAACGCGCCGGCGTATTACCTCGATCCCAGCGAATTATCCATGCTTTACGGCGACCATGAAGGCCAGTCGCCGTCAAAGTTCAGCTCAGGCTACCTTGATCTCGGGTTCTGGCAGTTGTCACCCGCGGACCCGAATTATTATCAAAACCTTGTATCTCTACAGACGTTCGTGGAGTTCATTGCGAGACCGGCATCATACTTCCGCAACACTGTGGGCACCCCTTCGTCCACCGGGCTGGGAAATGTCGGGCTTCCGACGGCGTATGGCGACGCTCCCGGCGTTTTCATACGCGAGAATATCGATAGTATCGACCGGCTTGTTTATGACGGATTCTTCGACTACGACGAAAGCATATGGCCGGACGCGCCCGTATCAAATCAGTACCTTGCTTACCTGCCTTTACAGAAGGCGGTCGCCGAATCGACATGGGCGAATAAATATTTCGGCTCGACAGGGGGGTCCGGATTCCTTGCAAACATGTTTACCACGTCAAATCGTGAATATAAACCCGCACCGGGGGCAATCACCAAATATCAGCTTGGCTCTTCGGAAGAAGAAGCGGTTCCGGGATGGTATGAGACCGTCGTATCGGATGAGTCAGGTCGATTCCCGATTAACCGGCTTTTGAACGTTATTTATGCGTCGGACAATATCGCTTACACCGGTTACTCCGTCATACCGGCCACACGTCGCGACCAGTGGGATGCGGACCCGGATGAGCTTATAAACAATGACGAACATCCAAACTACGGCGGGTATTTGATGGCAAGGGATATCCTTATCAGTCTCCTCATGCCCGACGAGGTCATGGCCCGAATGGCGAATTCTTTCGACAACAACGTCTGGAACAATTACGCAAATAAAGCCGATTACATAATCAGACAGATGCTGAAGAGACGGATTCAGCTCGATTTGAACTCCGATATCGACCGTAACGGCAATTATTCAGACGACTGGACATTTGGGGAAGTTTTCCAGTATCCCGAGTTGACCCAAAACAACGAATCGCCAACGCTCGATACACCACCCGATTTGCTCGCTGACCTTCTGGACGGGAACGGACGTCAGGGCAACGGGCAGGACTTATGGGACGGAACGTGGCAGATTTATTCCAATCCGAAGGAAATGCTCTCGAATTTCAATAATGAGGCAAGCTCGCCGATCACGTTCAACGACTTCGAGCTTCTGAACTCGCGTGTGACCCTCTATTCAATGGATACGGAGCACAGCGCGGATCCCGAACATGAAAATATCGGGTTCAACGGCATATGGGATACACGTTATAACATCAACCGGATGCAGCCGGAGGACGACTTCACAACGTTTGATGTTCAGGAGGACGCGCTTTACGACTTCCTCGTTCCGATCATCGGCCGCCAGAGGGTCCAGAGCATCATTAACTGGAGGGACGGTCTTGTCGACCTGAACGGCGACGGGGATCTTAATGATGAATACATCGACCAGCCGGTCAGCATCCAGCGTTACGACATGGAAAACGACGTGTATGATGACCTCGGCGACTGGCCCGTGACGGAGATCACTTATCGGGAGAAAGATCATCTCAATTTCCAGGACCCGTCTCTCGAACCGCAGTATATCGATCCCGATATGCTCAATATAAGGAACCTCGGCGACCTGCTGACGATCCCGATGAGCTCATCGAGCGATTTCTACGCTTTCAATCGCGGCGGTGTTTCGAATACGCCGCCGGAGCTTGTGGTCACGGACGATGCCGGCAATGAGACGACACTTCCCGGACACAGAATGTACCCGGATTTTTCCAGCGTCGATGACAACCTTGCCTATGACGATGAGGTCGAGATTTACACGAACGATTCGTCACTGGGGAATGAAAACAACCTTGTAGCTCCAGGAAAACATCCATCATGGGGATACGGCGATGCCCTGATCGCTTATTACGAGGGCGACAATCTTCACACATACGAACCGGCAACCGGTACAGATACAACCGTTCTGACCAATGCGAACTTCCCGCCCGACATCGACGACACGGGCACTGAAACATACAGCGAATTCTGGGGACGTCACGGCGGGAACCTGATCAATAACGCCGACTTCGAGATGGCGTCGCCCGACATCAACCCGAGCACTTCGGTTAAGGAAATCTGTTTTTCTCAGGTCGCGCCCGGAGTTCCGAACGATGTTTTCCAGGACCCAACATCGGCGTATAACCTGATGGTGGTTGATGTCGATTCCAGTCTTGTCACAAACCTGACGGATAATTCCCCTGGGACATTCGATTTCGCCCCGGATTATTCGCTGGAGTTTGTACCGGGATTACAGGTAATCGCGTTCACACGTACAACCTATGATCACTTTATAACCTGGTGGCCTCCATTTGACGATGTAGACATTCCGATTACAAACCTTTACATTACCGATCGTACGGGAGGTTTTGCCCTGCCTTTATTCTGGGACATGTCTCTGATTGAGCCTGATCCCGATGGCGCTAACCCATATTCTATTACCATCCATCAGCCGATGTTCCCGAGTTGGTCGCCAGACGGTAATGAGATCATGTTCATGGATCTGGCGATGAAAATCGAGGTAAATACGGCCAGCGGAAACATTACTATTAACTCGGGAGTCGGCAATATCGACAGTAACATTTATATTATTGATCTCAATAATGGTATATTCCAGGACTTCGGCACCGATGCATCTCTGGTAGAGGGAAATCTCAACTGGGACGGGACTTTGGAGACATTCCCCGACATGGGCTTGAGCGGGACGCTTCCGGGCTCCCAGCTTAATTTCCAGAACGGAAACCTTCCCGCGATTCCGATAAGCCTTACAAATTCCCGCAACACCGACTCGCCGTTCGATGATACTGAACGTGAGACTATCGCGGGCGAATTGATGTTCGCGTCGCTTGCGTTACGAAGTCAGGAAGGTTCAAGCCCGGGTCTCGGCGGACAGGACCAGAACTGGACCTATCGCGACCTTCCAACGGTCCCGTCTCATGTGGTGAGTGTCCTTGAAAGGCTTGCCGATGTGACCAGTTTCCGCGAACCGTTGACCGAGTGGCTCAATATTGGCGGATTCGGCGGGCTTCTGCATCAATATCCCGGCAATATCAATATAAATACCGCCACGCGTCCGGTTCTGAGGTCGTTGTTCCTGATGATGTTCCAGGGGCATGTTTACGATATCGACGGCACAGGTAGCGCTAATGGTAATGGTCCGATGCCAAGGATAGAGGCAGGAAACACGTACCTGAATCTCAGGAGCAATGCCGGGTTGATGAGCAACCAGAACCGCTTCAACGCCATGATGATTGCCGATAAGTACGCACATCAGGTCGATGAATACAGGAAATGGGTTTACAACAACCAGGGCAAGGTCGGCATTACGGATGAAACGGTGGGAAGCAATCTCCCGCTTTACGAACAGCAGTTCCCGGGTATTACCCACTACGGAAATTTCCGAGGAAACCCGTTTTATCCGCTCCGCGACAGCGACGGAGATCCGGACACACTGGAGATACAGAGACAGGACCCCGATCCGCCGTTCAGGAACATCGCCGACCTGTTCAAAGTCATGTTGTATGACGATGATGTACAGGATTTCAGCGAAGTGTGGACTTACGAGGGGATCGATTCGACGGACGCGGGTCCCGACGCCTCCGATCTGCCTGTGCCGCGAGACACCAGCGGAGCGCCTTCGGGAACAACCGATGCGCTTGAAGTATTCGGTCCGATTTTCAACTCCGATAATGAACGCCAGATCACTCATGCGTTCGTTGACAGCCTTCTTGATGGAGGGGTGTTGACCGGGTTCTCGACGGCTGTCGATAACGATCCCGGAACGCCGACGTACAACAGCTATTACGAACAGCAGGCGTTCAGATTGTTCTCAGCTGACGATTTCAGGAGGATCGCATCATGGGTCACGACCCGGACATACAATTACAGGATCGAAAGCCGCGGCGTGATCAGGGTCGCCGGATCTCCGAGGCGCACCGATGTAACCCGCGACAAGGTCTGGATCGTGACGATGAACACGGAGGCGTTCGAAGGGACGCGCGAGAATCCGTCTACCGATATATTCGAGATCTACGATACGGCGATTCTCGCCCAGAACGACGGCATGAACGAGTATTATGTGTTGTACTTCGAGGAGACTCCGCAGGCGGGGATAGCGGTAGCGAGGTCGAACTTCCTGCCGTAGCAGAATAATTGCATAATTGCATAATTGCATAATTGCATAATTAGATAAATAACCCGGGACGAATTCGTACCCGGGTTTTTTTGTGCATCGGCAAGGATGCCGATGACGCTGAAATACCACGGCCAGGGGTGGCCGTGACACGTAAGGGGTGATATTTGAATAAAAGATATTCAATGCGCGGACGGGACGTCCACGAGACTGCCGTCGGGACGACCGCGCTGCTGCTGGATTTTGTATAAGCAGGATTTGCTGTTTACAAAACCAGGGTGGCCGTCACAAGCAAAGCGAGTCTTCGAGCGAGCTTGTGGCGGTTAGTACAGCGTTCAATCGGTATACTTCAAACCGCCATAACCTACGCAAGCTCCGGTTATGGCGGCCACCCACAATCGTAAAATGTTAATAGAAACTGGTCTTATCGAATTATATTAAACAATATTGCTGATTATCATTTTTCTGAACTTAAAAAAGGCATAATCAATCTTAACCATTTAAACCTTCGAAGGGTCATGAAGGGTTTGCCCGGGCATGTGTAACATATTTCTAAAATAACGGCGATTTGGTGTCTTGACTTTCAGGTGCCCGGCAACTATCATGAGTCCTTTGTTACGAGATTTATCGTTACTATTAAAGAATACATTGTGAGAATTATTGAACTATCATCCGTGTTTTCCAGGAGGAAATCTCTGTGAGCACTGGAAGCAGCTTAAAAGCCAGGCTTTTCTGTTCAGCCGTGGCATTTTCTATCCTGCTGGTAGCTTTAGGCGCGGTCCCGAGTAATGCGGACGCCGGCTGCCGACTGGCAGGAGTGACGATTAACGCCGGAACATCCGGCGAATCGGTGGTGCTGGATATAGCAGGCACTCCGGATTACCAGGTTATACCCCTGGAGAATGGCAGCGGAGTCGCGGTTGTTTTAGCCGACTGCGAGCTCGCCGACGGGTTCAAGCTCCCGTCGATCGCGCCGGACTCTGTCATCAACCAGGTGGATTATCGACTTACACTTCTGGCCGGTACCCAGAGCGTTGAGCTGACTATTAAAATGGAATCCGGGGCATACAAAGGTTATGTCGTTGACACAAGCGAGCCTGGAAAGTTCGTTATCAACCTGACACCTGAGGTTACCCCCCCCGCACCGGAACCTGTCGCGACACCAGAGGTCGACGAGACCGAGGCTGTCGAGGAGGTCGAGGTGATGTGGTACGGTCCTCGCGAGGGTGACCCCGATGCCATTTACCGTGTTGAGGATATAAATGTTGTTGTTGGATCGGATGGCTCCGAAGATGTCGTAATCGCTCTCGACAAAGAGACATCCCCGAGGGTTCGTAAATTTTCCTACCCGAACAGGCTTATCTTCGAGCTCGACGGCGGATACCTGGCGGAAGAATTGGATGAATATTTGTATACCAGCGATTCAGGTCTGGTTCAGAAAATCGATATCCTGTTCTCTCCGCAACATCTGGCTGGCGTGTTCCAGCTCATCATTTCCTGCCCGGGGATGGGAAATTACGAGACTCTGATAAATGGAAACACCTATACCGTAAGGGTTTACCCTGAAGGCGCTGCTCCGATAACGCCGGTCGAACCCGAGATCGTCACTCCGGCTCCGATAGAGCCTGCAAGTGAAGCGGTCGAGGTAATCGAGCCGGAACCGGTCCCCGTGGTGGAAGAAGCGCCTGCGGAACCGGTAGTTGAGGTAGAGGAAACGGTTGTTCCGGAGCCTGTGGCTGTGGAAGCTGAAGTCGAAGAAACTCCACAACCGGTTGTGGAAGAAGTAGTGGAAGAAGTAGAAGAAGCAGATGAATATGACAACGACTCAGCGGCCAGTTTCTACGAGTACCCGGACGTACCGTTTGAGGATGAAGAAGCAACATATGGCGCATATGCGTTCCCCGAGGGAGAAGAGTCGATCGACCCGGACCATGTTTCGGACGCGATTGTCAGCCTTAATGTACAGATGGCTGATTTCGTATCGGTCATGATGATCCTTGCCGAGCAGGCAGGGGTTAACTTCGTGCTCGATGCTTACTGGAACATTTCGCCAACAGGTTTCGTCCGCGAAGGTTACCGTCTTCCCGGAGGCCCGGGCGGCGGCGGTGGTGGCGGCGGCGGCGGATTCGGCGGCGGCGGCGGGTTTAACCCCGCTCTCGGCGGCAGTTTCGGTTCCGTCACAATGCACCTGAGCGAAGTCCCGTTCGATTACGCTTTCAAATTCCTCCTTCAGGCGAACAACCTGAAATATAAAGTATTCAGAGACGCTCCCGATGCCGACCCCATCCTGTTCATCTCGTCGCGTGAACGAATCGAGTGTGAGCTCGGGCTCGGTAACATACAGATTTACCACCTGCACTACATCGATCCGGGTTCAGCGGTTAACTTCCTCCGCACAATGGACCTTCTGCCCACGACATCCGGTTACGGTTACTGGGAGTACGGCGGCGGCGGTAACAGCGGCAGCGGCGGCGGCGGCGGTGGAAACAGCGGCGGCGGCGGATTCGGCGGCGGCGGTGGAGGCAGCGGCGGCGGACGCGGCGGATTCAGCGATACTGTCCCCGGAATGTACGGTTCCCCGATTGGTGGAGCCAGCTACGGTACACAGCCTTACAACTATGCTACTGTTCCTCAGCCTGAGCCCATGCAGGGCTTTGGCGGCGGTTCCTCCGGCGGCGGCGGCGGCGGATTCGGCGGCGGCGGCACTGGTGGCGGTGGTGGCGGCACCGGTGGCGGCGGCGGCGGCGGCGGTGGCGGCGGCGGACTTCGCGCGACAGCCAAAGCCGGCGCAATCGGCATCCTCGCAACAGAGGAAACACATGATTCAATCAGGGAAGCCCTGATGCAGATAGACAAACCCCCGAAGCAGATCATTGTTGAAGCGACCTTTATTACATATGATGAAAGCGACCCGAACAGGCGCCCGCTTTCCTACGGACTTCAGAACATCGGAGACTGGGCGCTGGAAACGGGCGGCGACAGGTTCTGGGCCGGGTTTGATGTTTCAGGCTCCGAGGGGCTCGTTTTCGAGATCCTTCCAAAGAACCAGAGAGTACCGTTCGATGATTTCCGCGCACGGTTCAATTACATTTTCACCGAGCGCAATGCCAAGATTATCTCCAGCCCGCGTGTTGCTGTAATCGACGGGTTCACGGCCACTATTAACATAACTGAGAACAGGCCGTTTATTGTTGACGGCGGTGTCGTGATCGACCAGTTTGGAAACCCGATTCCGGCTCCTGACATTGTCACTTTCGTTCCAACCGGAACAACGCTGACCATTACTCCGTACATCGACGATTACGGCAATGTGACCATGGACATGAGTCCGACAAACACAACGCTCCTGAGCGAGCCCCAGCTTATCAACGGCAACCTTGTATTCGGCACCGCAAATGCCTCTGTCACAACGACATTGAGGATGCGCGACGGCGAGACAATCATACTCGGAGGACTGAAGGTCAAGAATCACGACTACCAGACCCAACGAGTGCCGTTCCTTGGCGACCTGCCGTTGATCGGCGCATTGTTCGGACACACGACTGAGACAAACATTGAAAGCCAGCTGATTATCCTCATGACCGTCCACATGGTCGGAAGTTAATGAGTAGCGATCACGGAGGACCGAGAGGATGACATAAAAACGCTTATAACACGGACAGCAGGCTTGTCTATTTCCGGCTGTCCGTTGTTTCAAGCGGGTATCGATTCCGGTTGTTTTATTAATGATTAATCGAGACTCAAACCAAACTTATTTTCAAATTACAGAGTCTCATGGTAGGCAGGGATTCCTCGGGTGGGGGATTTGTAACAATTTTTGACTTAACTTCCGGAGACATTGTCCTGGGAGCTTTGGGGTTATCCCGGAAGCTCCATCATTAAAAGGTCCGGATTTTACAAAGGTTTGCCATGGCAGAAAAGAAAGTTATCGGCATTGACTTCACCAACCGGGAGATCCGGATGGTACAGGTATCGTACAGCCGTGGGTTGCCGAAGGTTGAGAGATTCGCGATCGGCCCGATACCGGACGGGGTGTTCCAGGGCGGAAAGCTCATGGAACAGAATGCCCTTTCCAACGCCATCAAGGATCTTCTCAGGGGCTACAGGTTTAACGCGAAACGCGCTGTTCTTGGAATAAGCGGTCGATATGGCGTTACCCGCATGATCACGCTGCCTAAGATGACCGCCGCGCAGACCCGTGACGCGATCAACCTTCAGCTCAACCAGTACGTGCCTTTTCCACCAGCCGACAGCCTTTACGACTTCAAAGTCTTAAGGGAGGTCAAGGAGGCCGAGCAGCCGCAGCAGGAAATCCTCCTGGTGGCATCAAGAAGGTCCAGCATCCAACCGCTGATGCGTGTTGTACGTGGCGCCGGACTCAACCTGGTTGGCATTAAAATAACAACGTTGGCGACGTTCCGGCTCTTTGAGGACCTTTACCTCGACAGCGAGCAGGCAATAGCCTTTGTGGATATCCGCGACAATGTGACGGATATCTCGTTTGTTTCGGATAACTACTTCCGCCTCTCGAGGTCAATCGAGTTCGGACAGGTAAATCTGACAGAGCGAATACGCACCAAGCTGGGCATGAGCCACACGGAAGCGGTCGAGCACCTTCTTCAAAACAAGGTCGACCTCATGGAATCGTACCGTCCGGCTCGTATGGACACGGCTGAGGAAGGCACAGTGGAAGCCGCGCCGCCTGCCGACCTTGTGGGAACACCCGAGGACCTGGACAGGCAGCTCGGACTTGTAAAGGGCGGTGAAACGTCTGAAAAAGCCATTCGGGATGCCGTTCTCCGGTCGATGGGTCAGTTCGTAAACGAGCTGATGCGGTCCATGAGGTACTTTGAAAGCCAGGCCAAGAGGCGCGCGCGTGTCGGCAAAGTGGTGCTTTACGGTTATATCGGCGGTCTGGACGGTTTGACCGAGTATATGTCCGAACAGACCGGGCTTGAAATTGTCGTAGTAAAACAGATGCCCGGTGTCGAGAGCGCGCTGGACGCGGCCGATGAACAGGAGCTTCGAAACAGGGAAGCCGTTCTAGTCGTTCCGATCGGACTTGCTGTCGAAGGCGCGAAATTCTCGCGAATCGACCTGAACCTTGTCCCTCGTGAAGCGGTTTTCAGAAGGAAGAGCTTCAACGCCCTGAAATTCGCCGTAGTGGTGGTTGTTATTATTGCAGCTATACTTGCCAACCTGTATATTCAGCGCCAGGCGGAATACAAGGATTACAAAGACAGGGAAGCCAAGCTGCAGACTCAAATTCAATCCATAGAGATTTTGTATAAAGAATCCGAAAAATTCAAAGGACACATACAGACTGTCGAGGGCAAATTGAAGGGCGTGCTGACGCTTGCGGCATCGCAGCCGCCGTGGCCTGTTATCATGGATGAACTGGGACGCATAATGCGCGATGCCGCGTTCATCAACGAAATGCACTGGGACGCGAACGGCGGCTCGTGGGAGGTCCACGGGTTCTGTTATGGAACCGACGAACTCCAGAGACTGACGGTAAACTTCTACAATTCCGATATACTGTCCATGACTGAAGCGGGAGAGATAGAGCCACAGAACCTTGATCTGGACGAGGGTGTTCTGGGAAGAGGTTTCGGCGATCGCGGCGCGGCCAGCGGGGGTGGAATCGGTTTCTCAGATTCACCGCCGAATTACTGGGACGACGGAGGTCAGAGTGCGCCCCCTGGCGGGTCGATGTCGGATGAGATGCCAAATCGACCGCGTCCGATGTACAAACTTCCGGAAGCCGGCGGTCAGGGATGGTTCGATATCGAATGGTATTACAGGGGCCATCAATATCTGCGGCCGCTTAACTACGAGTTCACGTTTGCGGGCACACTCAATCCAGCGGTGATGATGAGCGGCAAGGACCTGTTTGGAACAGGTTTGGCCGACCTGGTCGGCGGCGCCCCTGTCGCGGCTCCGACAACTCCTCCAGGAGGAAGCGGCGGAGCCGGTTTACCGGCTGATAGACCGGGCAGTGGAACCGGCGACGGAGGAGATGACGGAACCGGAGATGAAGGTATCTGATCCCATTGAACATACAGGGGATTGTTAATAACATTTTATTGATTTTACGGCAGGAGAATATTAATGGAACAAGGAGCAGCACCCGCACCGCAGGCTAGAGGAACGCAGGACGTTACAGTAGTCTGGATTGTCTTCATCCTGATGGTTTTAGGCCTGGTTGGCGCGTATTGGTACTTCCTGTATAAACCCAAACTGGATGAAATCACAGCCGTCCAGGCTTCTATCAAGCAGAAAGAAAGCACCCTTGATACCTATAAGGCGGAAGCAAGGGAACTCCTGAACTACGAGGACCAGTTTGCCGCGGTTGTCAGGCAGTGGAACCAAAGCCAGCATTTCTTTGTTAACGGATTGACCTGGGACGAGGGAACCCGCACATACAAACCGCCTCAAAAGGGAAGAGAGCAATGGGCTATTTTCGAAACGCTGCTCGATGTCTGGGATGCGGCAAGATATGCCGGTGTCTTCATGGTAGGAATGTGGGTAAGCGAAGAGCTTGAGTTCTACATGGACGATGAACCATTCGAGGTCCCGGTGGAACTCCAGTTTGCAATCAACTGGAAAGCCATCCTGTCGAAAAGGGGTGAAAACGCCGATCCGCTCTTCACATCTCACAACTTTGCCATCAAGTTTTTCGGTGACTTTGAAGAAACAAGGCGGTTTATTGAAATAATCGAGAAACTTGAAGGGGATGTCAAGAAGATTTTCTCGGTTCATTGTTTTGAAACGGCTGATGAAGCGAGCTACAGGCCGGACGTAGTCGGCTTAAGCGATGTTGTTCTTACCGACATTACCCTCGAGATCGACATGATGCTCTCCGTGTATGAGCTGAATCCTGAAGCGGTTACCGCGAACACTCCTCCCGATATACCTGGAGCCGCATCGTGTTCATATGAATCCAGCGGCGGCGGTGGTGGGGGCGGCGGCGGTGGTGGAGGCTTCTCCGGCGGCGGTGTCGGTCTTGGGATTTAACAAATTCATGAAAATTTATGATAATAATACAGGTCTGTTCCACTTGGAGATTACAAGGGAGACCAAAATGAATATCAGAACAATAATACTCATCATAGCAGCGCTGGTCATACTTGGAGCTGGGGCTTCGGTTGTCCTTGCGACCGGCAATGGCGACAGGTCCTCACCCGACGGTATCCTCATGCAGGATTCCGGCGATGAAGCATCGGGCGGCGATTCCGAGGGCGGCGATGACGCTTCGGGAGACGAAGGTTCAACGGACGAATCCGGGGCTGAAACAGAACCGGTGGTCGGCGAGCCTGTCACGCAGCCTCCCGTTGGCGACATCCTTGCCGGGGGAGTGGATGATGCCGAGAAAGAGCAGAATATTCAGGATGCTCTTGCAGGCATACGGGACTATGAAGTCAGCTACAAGACGTCGCTGAGCCGGGAGGAACTTACACCTCCGGAGTTAAAAGCTCTCGATGGAACGATATACGCGGGGGAAGAGAGCTCTGTAGCCGCAAGGACCAAGCTTTTGAACGAGCTGGACATTCTTGGTGTTTTGTCGAACAGGTATGAGAAAGTTGAGGAAGAATTCGGCGCGAAAGCGGAAGAGGATTTCGATGAGGAAGACCCTGATAAAACGCTGAATTACTACCAGCCTCGCGGCGACCCCTTTGTAATAACCGATTGGATCCCCGAAGAGCTCAGGCCGAAGATGGAGGGGACCGGTCTGGATGGCGCTGTCGACCCGGAGCTCCTTGAGGAACTTTTCTGGGCCAATTTCCAGGCGCAGCTTCGCCTTGTCGATATCTATATTATCGGGACGATGGAATCCGGACCCAACAAAATCTGCATGTTCACGATTTTTGGAATACCGCGTAGTTTTACGATCATGGAAGGGGAGTCGACCTACTTCGGATTCTTCCGCATTGACTGCGTACAGGTCTCAGAGGACTTTGTTGTCTTCATACTGTCGGCCGGCGACGCAAGCGTGACACGTACATTCCACGTCCGGCGTTAAAAATCTGAAGAATAGGAATTTTCCACCCGCTCGATATGGGCGGGTTTTTCTTTAACAGTTAACGGATATTTAATGAGGCGGGCCGCGTTTTTGACGCATATTAACTTTGAAGCGGTTGACACTGCCGCTCCGCGTCGCTACAATTCCTGCGTGCTGCCCGGTGTACGAATCTCGGCATCGGGTATTTATATCTATTTTAGGATAGACTTAGGATAAACTTAGAATATAAGTTTCGGATATAAGCCGGTTACTAACGTATATGGACCAGGATCCAAAACCTGAATCCCATCTCCAGCCCGGGGAAGTACCCATTTACAAATCGGGTAACGCATTCCCGCAGATTATCATCGGCATTCTTGTTCTTGTGGCTGCCGCGCTTGCGCCGTGGCCGGGCAACAAAATCCCCTTCTGGCTGTTCCAGGAGTTTTACCCTCAATATATTGAATCGCCTCTTGAAGTTTTCGCGGCCACATACAGGGCCTACTTCCTGCTCATACCGGAAGCCATGGATTTCACAGGCGGTCTCTTAATATTGATACTCGACATGATCCGGCCGAACAGGAACCGGATGATGGCGCCCATGGTCGCTCAGGTCACGCTGTTTTTAAGCTATTTCCCGGTCATTTTCACAATGTACCTGACGACGAAGTACTTCAATGCCGCCCTCGGACAATACTGGGGGGGACTTGAGACCATCGACCCGTTCAGCCTGTTCCTTAAAAGCGTGGCTTTGCTCACGGTGAACTACGTTGTCGTGATTGCGATGAGGTCGAAGGATTTGCCGGCCAAGTTCAGCGGCGAGTTCTACGCGTTCATCATGTTCGCCACGGTAGCGATCGAGTGCGTTGTGTCATCGTCGGACATCCTGGCGATTTACATCCTGACCGAATTTGTCGCGATTACCTCCTACATCCTTGTTGCATGGATCAAGGAGAAGCCGATAAGCACCGAGGCCGCGCTGAAGTATTTCCTCCTCGGCTCGATGAGCTCCGCGTTCATGGTTTTTGGGTTCGCGCTCATGTACGGGTTGTCCGGAACGACCAACCTGTATGAGTTAAAGGTCGCGCTTCACCAGGTGAGAATGCAAGATCCCTCAATGGTTCCCGTATTGCTCCTGAGCGTTCTCTTCTTTATGGTCGGGATCGGGTTCAAGCTGGCAATCGCGCCGTTCCATATGTACCTGCCGGACGTATTCTCCGGGTCGACGACATCGGTCGCCACATTCTTGTCCGTTACGCCCAAGATCGCAACTACCGCCGTATTCGTGAGGGTGTTCCTGCTCGGATTGTCCACGGTGGCCGACCTTTGGCTGCCGATGATGCAAATCTGCGCCGTGTTGTCGATGACAATCGGCAACCTGTTCGCGTTGCGGCAGACGGAGATGAAACGGTTCCTTGCCTACAGCTCCATATCGAACATGGGTTATCTCCTGCTCGGGCTTTGCGCGGCCGGGGTCAGCGCGCAGACGAACGCGAACGCCGCGATACAGTCGCTCGGTTACTTCGGAATGCTCCATTACATGGTCGTATACGCGGTTATGACTACCGGCGCGTTCCTGATCACGAGCGTTGTGGAGCACCACACGGGGTCGACCGAATTCGCCAACTTCAAGGGGCTGGTTCACAGAGCGCCGCCGTCGGCATATACGATGCTGGTTGTCCTTCTCAGCTTTGCCGGGTTGCCGCCCCTGGCCGGATTCGCGGCCAAGTTCTTTGTGCTTATGCCGACTCTTGAACCCAGCGTGCACCTGTATCCGCTCGCGATCATTGCAGTCATTAATATGGTCATATCCGCATACATATATCTCCGCATCGTCAGGGTGATCTTCCTCGATAAGCCGGATGTCGAAACGCGGTTTTACCCGGACGCCACGTACCGATACGCGATGATCCCCCCGTTCGCGACCATTGTTTTCTACTTCTTCGGAGGCTTCCTGGTGCGTGAATTATACGCGTATGCTGCGTCGAGCAATTTCCTCGCAATCAATGTTTACTTCGGCTCCGGCGCCGGAACGAGCGGCATGTAAGTTCTGCTTTTTAATCAAGCAAATAATATTGAGCATCCGCCGGAGGCGGATGACGCTGAAATACCACGGCCAGGGATGGCCGTGACACCTAATAGTTAGAAGCTGATGTGGATTCCGAAACCGTCATTGTGATACCAGCCGTCAAAGTCTGAGAACCAGCCGTCGCGATATCTGTCGTATCCGAAGTGGCCGTTCAAGCCGGTACCGCACCCGTTATACCAGTAATCATTATAATTATGGCGCCCGTGACCCCGTCCATGACCGTAATAGTACGGATCGTACCAGCCGTTGTTATTCCAACCGTTGTTATAAATGACATAAGTGCCGTTATTCCAGGACCCGCGGCCGGGATAGTAACCGTTATAGTAATCGTTATAATAATACCGATTGGGATCGATGTAGTAGTTATTGTTCCTCCCGTACACCCAGACCGGGGGCTCGTAAACGGTGATCCCGCTTCCGTACGGGCGGTAATATTGTGCACCCCTCGTGGTTTCCCTGTCATTATCCCAATAACCGTCCGAATATGAATCGTAATTGTCGCCGTTGTGATTAAAACCGGGGCCGCCAGCATAATTGGGACGATACTCCGATTCGGATCCCCAGCGCTCGTAACCCGAAACCTCGACTTTCGTGTCATCGTCCGTGAGCTCCAGGAGATACTCAATGACATCGTTATCGACACCGTATTCCATGAGGGAAATGATGGTGTCGGTGTCCAGGAGTTCATCCGCGCCGGTGGCGTCGATAACATCGATGATGGTCTCCGGAGGAATACCCGCATCGGTCATCGCGATGACCTCATCGGCGGACGCGGCAATGGCGGCATAGGGCAGAATAAGCAGTCCCAACAAAAGGCCAAGACACGCCTTCAAACCAATTGAGATTACTTTTGCATGTTTCATAGGAATTCACCTTCCGATTTATAGTAGTAATTAATCATATTTACCCACCAGAACCAAGCATTAACACCCATAAGCTACGTTCGCCTTCGGCTCACTCCGCTTATGGGCGCCACCCAACGTAGGCCACGGTGGGTGGATATGATTAATTTTCCGTATATCTTCAGCGGTTTAATAGTCTATTTTACCATGAACCGCCGCGTTTGCTTTGTCGTTTTTCCCGGAATGATCTCCACATCGAACTGAACCTCGATGTAGCTGACGTTATTGACCGGGTCATTACCCATCGCGACCACGACGCCGCGCATTTCCTTCAGGCTGGCGGCGTTACTCCAGTCGCGGACAGCCTTGAAGATGACCTCGTCGCCGATGAAAAACCCATCGAGCTTGGATCGTGTCGAATAAACTCTGGGTTTTCTTCTTTTCGCCTTATCGTCCTTAATGGACTGCTTCAGGCTTTTTGAAGTCGACGTTTTTCCGGAAATTTTCCCTCCCGGTTTTTTGGCGTTCGCTTTCTTTGCGGCGGATTTCGGATGTCCGCTCTTTGCCTTCACAGCGGTAGTTTTTTCGACCCCTTTCTTCACTGGCTTGGCAGTCGATTCCTTTTTGGCAGCAGGTTTACTCGACTTGATTTTCATTGCCGACTTTTTCGCGGCTGCCTTTGGCTTTAGCCTGGCTATTTTTGGTTTTGCCGGTTTCGCCCACTTAACTTTCGAGGCTTTCTTTACCGACTTAGCTGCCGATCTTTTCGCAGTCGATTTGGCCGTTCCCGACTTCTTCCCGGCCGCAAGAAAATAGACCATTCTCCCGCGCAAGCCTGTAAGTATTGCCACAAGCCCTGGTCCGAAATTGTCGGTCCCCAATGGAGCGGTCATCTCCACGCTCGTAAAGGGACCCGGTAAACAACGGTTTTTGCCGTTCATCATTCCGCACCTCTGCGGTAATTTTATCGTTTTTTATCGTTAATAAAACGCGCCGCCGCAATTTTATTGGCGGCTGTAATATAGAATTATTTTCCTGACAGCGCCGATTACATCTCCGACCTCATCATCGGTCAGATATGGGGTCAACGGGAGGGAAATCAACTGTTTTCCGGCTTCGGATGCGACAGGAAGGTCGGTATCCATGATGCCGTACTTCTCGCGGTAATATGTGTAAGTGTGAACCGGGATGAAATGGATCCCCGTGCCGATATTCTCACGGGCCAGCGCCTCAGCCATTGTATCCCGGTCGAGTCCGGACTTCGCCCTCACGATCCTGCATGCGAAAAGGTGCCTTGCGTGACGGCTCCCGGCTGGGGTTTCGGGAGGCAATACAAGTCCCGGGAGATCGCCCAGTTCGTTTGTATACTTTTCCCAAATTTCCTTTCTTCGCTCCAGCCGCTCCTCGACCCTCTTCAGTCCTTCGATGCCCAGCGACGCCGCGATGTCCGGCATGTTGAATTTATAGCCGGGCTCCCGGAGGTCGTAGACGGGACGGCTGCCCTTTTGGTAACGGCTGTACGCGTCCTTGTCCAGGCCGTGAAGCGCGAGTGTTCTGATCCTGTCCGCCCAGGCCTGTTTATCTGTCGCCGCCATTCCGCCTTCGCCAGTCGTTATATTTTTAGTCGCGTAGAAACTGTAGCAGGCGATGTCTCCGAATTTGGCCAGGCGTAAACCCTCGTACTCCGCCTCTATCGCGTGAGCGCAATCCTGGACGATTTTAAGGCCGTACTGGTCGGCGATTTCTCTCAGGGCCGGCATTTCGCAGGCATAACCGTACAGGTGGACGGGAATTATCGCTACTGTCCTCTTTGTCACCGCTTTTCGGATAAGGTCGGGATTGATATTCAGTGTGGCCTGGTCGACATCGACGAGAATCGGTCTGGCTCCGACATGCTCGATCACATTGACACTGGCGGCGAAGGTCAGGGGAGTGGTGATGACTTCATCTCCCTGGCCGATTTCCAGCGCCTTAAGGCTGAGGAAAAGCGCTGCGGTGCATGAGTTCAGACCGACCGCGTGCGAGGTACCGACATACGATTTGAAAAGATTTTCGAAATCGCGGGTTTTAGATGCGGTTGTGAGCCAACCTGAGCGCAAAGTGTCGGCGACAGCCTGGATCTCCGGGTCGGAAAGCCGAGGCTGAGAGAAAGAGAGGAAGTCTTCCCGCACCGGGTCTCCACCAGCCAACGCGGGAAGCTCCACCCGTGGCGATGAAGTAATCACGTGGTAGATTATACATCAGTAATCGGCATATTTCACTAAGTTTTCAAGCAATAGCTAAATTAATGTTAATAATTTACAATTAAGGGCAGGATTTTACTGTATAACTTTAAGTAATTTCCTTTAATTATGTTCAATAAAAGTAGTATTATCTTATACAGGCCTGTATTGAGTCGAGTACATCACTTGGTTCGATTTCCCTCATACATGTCATGTGTGTGCACTGCTTTTTGTAGCATTTACTACAGTCAATTTCAGCCTGAATCGGCTCGACCTCCCCAAGCCATGGACCGCACCTGCCGGGATTCGTGGGTCCAAAAATCGATACTACCGGGGTTCCGACCGCGTTAGCCATGTGCATCGGTCCGCTGTCGTTGCTGACCACAACCTTGCACCTCGATAGAAGCACGGCAAGGTCCTGAAGCGAGGTTTCGCCGGTAAGGTCCCAGATTTCCGCCTTTGAATTACGTTTAACCTCCGCTGAAATCTCCTTTTCACCGGGACCGCCGACAAGCACCGGTAAATACCCCAATTCGGCAATGCTGTCCGCGACGCGGGCAAATCCTTCCGGTGTCCATCTTTTAGTCGGCCAGGCGGCGTTGGGATTGATCGCGATTAGTTCCTTTCCCTTAGAATGTGCCTTGATGAGGGCGTCAATTCTTGTCTCCGACTCACTGTCCAGATTCATGAAGGTTGGGACATTATAGTCTACCTTCATCGGCAAGCATTTTTCGAGTAGCTGGAGATGGTTCCATGTGCGGTGACGTTCCAGCCTGAAGGGAATCCCATGGGTGAGAAAAATCCACCGACCCTGGTTCGTAAAGCCTATACGCTCAGGCACGCCGGCCAGCCAAAGCATCAGGAGCGAACCATGTCCCCTGTGAAAGCAGACAGCCACATCGTAGCATTCAGCGCGCGTAAGAGAGGACTCCTGGCGTACGGATTTCCAGCCGCCTGTTTTCATGCCTGTGGTCCAGATTCTGTTGAACAGGTTCGAATTCTCGATCACCGGACGGCTTCCCGGCGCGACCAGGATGTCGATAAAAGCGTCCGGGAAAGCCCTTCTGACGTTCACGTACGCGGGAGTCGACATGAGGATGTCGCCGATAAACGCCAGATCGACAATCAGGATCCGCGCGTCCGGTTTTATATCTTTTATAGCAGCCATGTGCGGTGAAAAAACAGGATCAAAATTATAAGCAGGACAAACAAAACGGTGGAGATATGCTCCCTGCTTCTGATAATGCGGTACGTGTCGATTTTTCCGGTAACATCGCTCCACGTCAGCCTCATCGGAAAAAACGCGGGCACCTCGAATTTATATTTTCTGAACTCGTCGGGGTGAAGTTTCGACAGGTATTCCTCCTCCAGACGGATCATGCGAACGTACGCCGGAACCAGAATGATGAAGTAATAAACGAATGCCCACCGGGAGGCGGAAAGAAACGCGAAGCCGAGTCCGATGACAGCGCTTCCAAGATAGAGCGGGTTACGTGTAAGACCGTAAATCCCCGACGTGCATAGCTGGTCGTCCTTGATTAGAGCCGATGCAGCGGCAAGCCTGATGATTATGCCGAAGGTGATGACGTAAATACCAATGTACAAAAAAGGGATCATGGGATGGGAGATCACAAGCAGTAAAAGCAGGTAAATATAGCCCAGCCAGAGCCTGACTTTAGCCCATTTTTTCACCGGTATACGGTCAGTTTTGCCTGACGTGTTTCCGCCAATAATGTTATCGAGGTCGTCGTTCATCGGAAGGTCACATTTTAAGCCCATAAGCGTCCGGATGGAAATTTTTTTCAGGGTTTTTACGAAATCCGCTTGACTAAAACCGTTTCGTGTTTAAGATGGATAGGTTAAACACGGCGGTGTCCTGTCTCAGGTCGGAGCAGGGCATTATTTTTATCAGCGGGTGAAGATAAAAAGGAGTCCGGAAATGTGCCCAGAGATCGGTCTTGGTCGGGAGGGACGTTATTCATACGGATTTGACGAGGTGGCGCTTGTGCCGGGTACGAGGACAATCGATCCCTATGATGTCGACACGTCGTTCAGGATAGGCGATTTCAAATTCGATGTGCCGATACTGGCGTCGGCCATGGACTCGTCGATCGGAATCGAATCAGCGGCGGTCTTCACAAAGCTCGGGGGACTTCCGGTGCTTAACCTTCTTGGCATAGCCTGCAGGTATGACGACCCGTCTGAAGCTCTCGAACAGATTAGATCGGCATCCGATTCGGACGCGACCGCGGTAATCCAGAAAGTTTATTCCCAGCCGGTTAAAGAAGCTCTTGCATCAAGGCGTGTGGCGGAGTTGAAGTCGGCGGGGGCGTTCGCCGCCGCGAGCGTCACTCCTCAGTACGGCGCAACACTTGGAAGGGCCGCTGTCGAAGCCGGACTCGATATTCTCGTCATACAATCCACGGTCACGTCAAACGAGCACCGTTCGTCAAGGGCTGAGCCGCTTCGAATCGATAAGTTATGCGCCGATGTAAATGTGCCGGTTATTGTCGGAAATTCTGTCGGCTATCAGGTAGCGCTTGAACTTATGCGCGCCGGGGCAAGCGGGATTCTTGTCGGGATAGGACCTGGAGCCGCCTGCACGTCGCGTGGAGTGCTCGGGATCGGTGCAGGGCAGATTACATCGACCATCGACACAGCAAAAGCCCGTGACGATTATTTCAAGGAGAGCGGAAGATATGTCGCGGTCATAACCGACGGCGGCATGAGCAAGGGCGGCGAGGTTGTGAAAGCTCTGGCCGCGGGAGCCGACGCGGTGATGATCGGGAGCGCGTTCGCGAGAGCCGCGGAAAGTCCGGGCAAGGGATATCATTGGGGCATGGCGACCGCGGATCCGCTTTTGCCGCGGGGAAGCCGTATCAAGGTGAATGAGCTTGGAAGCCTTGAAAAAATCATCAAGGGACCGGCGACCGGACGTAACGACGGAAGCCTGAATTTACTCGGCGCTCTAAGGACGTCGATGGGCGTTCTGGGCTGTCAGACAATAAAAGACCTGCACTCGGTCGAGATGGTGATAATGCCGTCGTTCGGGACGGAGGGCAAGAGCTTCCAGATCCAGCAGAGGGTAGGGATGGGAACGTGACGTGGCATGCGCGGCTCGCGCATGGCGACAATCAAGAAGTAGAATTAGATGTATTCAAAAATCGTACACGGACACGAATGTCCGTGCGACGTGAGGACACGCACTGGAAAGTGCGTGCTACATGCGCGGGCCGCGCATGCTGCGTATGTTTGTGGTAGATTAATAAAGGCACCACACGTGGGCGAAGGGGACATTACAATGAAATCGCAACTCAGATATAAACCTGCAGCAGCAAACTTTGTGATTCTGCTTTTCATACTCCTAGCGTTCCCCGCGAATGCCGATGAGAACGTCATCTATGAAGCCGACAGCCTTTATCACCACATACGTGTCGTCGAGAACGGCAATATGCGCGGATTGAGGTTCGACAGCAACCATTATCAGTCGAAAATCGATCTCACCGACCCGCTCGACGGGCATTTCAACTATATCGACCTTCTCTTCGCCGGCTACCTTTTCCAACCTGAACCGGATGATATCCTCTTCCTGGGTCTTGGCGGGGGAACCGCACAGAGGCTTTTCCATAATTACCAGCCTGACCTCGATTATCTCTCTGTTGAGCTTGATCCGATGGTGGTGGATGTCGCGGAGGAATATTTCTTCTATGACCGGAATGAGATGCCGGTCGAGATTTCGGATGCCAGGGCGTGGCTGAGGCGGAATCCCGGCAAGCACGATTACATAGTTCAGGACACATATTCATCTAACGCTTACGGAACCTATATCCCGTTCCATCTCGCGACGCTTGAATACTTCACCCTTGTCAGGGAGAACCTGTCGGACGATGGGATTTTCGTGATGAACGTGATTGGGACTGTCTATGGAGGAGAGCAGAACCGTGTCATAACGTCGGTTTATCGGACATTGCACGAGGTTTTCCCGCAGCTCTATCTGTTCGCGGCGGAGGATGTCCAGAACGTTGTTATTGTCGCAAGCGCGGACGAGGAACGGAAGAATATGGCGGAGTTGAGAGAGATCGCAATTCGGCTTTCAAGCACCCGGAGAGGCGAATTCCCACCGGACCTTTCGAAAAGCGCGGGAAGGCTCTATGACACGGCTCCGTCGGGGTTATCCAGCGGGATCATCCTCACGGACGACTATGCTCCGGTCGATAATTTGCTAAGGTAATATTTTTCTTTACATCCGTAACCTGTATCGGAGACGCGAATGTTAATGAGCGTGCCTTCACTATCGCGTAATTCACTGCACGCTCATTAACATTCGCGTTTCCGATACGAATGAGACAACTCAACAGTATATGCTCTCTTCCGTACTTATCCGGACATCTTCAAGTAGCTCTCGTACCTTCGGGAAGTGATATTTCCGGAGTCTACAGCGTCTTTGACAGCGCAGCCAGGTTCATGCGTGTGCGTGCAGTCGTAACCGAACCTGCATTGACCTATGAACGGGCGCATCTCGCGGAAAAGGTACGCGATATCGAATTCGCCGGATTCCCAGATCCCGAATTTTCGCATCCCGGGCGTGTCCACAATCCACGATGTTACACCGTCGATATCGATCGGGAACATCTCGAAATGGGATGTCGCGTGACGTCCCTTTTTAGTGGTTTCGCTGACCTCCTTCGTCTTCAGCCCGAGCCCCGGTTCGAGATAATTCAGCAGACTCGATTTCCCAACGCCGGATTTCCCGATAAACACCGAAACTTTCCCCTTCAAAAACTCCCGAAATTCAGCCATCCCTGTGTTATCGATCACACTCGTTAAAATTACGGAGTATCCGATGTCCGTATACACCTTCACGCCGTCCATGATGTCATCGTCGGCGACATCCATTTTCGTGATGCAAACCACAGCCGGTATTTCGGCGGCCTCGCAGTCGGCGATGAAGGCATCCATGAGTGACCAGTAGATATTCGCGCGCTCGGCCTGGGAGACGACAACTACCTGGTCGACATTCGCGACAATAACTTGCTCGAGCTCCTTGAGCTTTGACGAGTGACGATTCAGCTTGTTTTTACGCGGAAGCACTTCCGTGATCATGCCTGTGCCGTCGCCGGAATTCACAAAATTCACACGGTCGCCAATTGCGACCGGGTCGGTGGATTTTATATCCCTGACATTGTCGACCCGCTTTCGCCTCGATGATGGGTCGGCGGTCGGGTAGACGAGAACTTTTCTCAGCCGGTTCGAGATCGAGCAGATAGCAGCTCCGGAATCTCCCTTTACCGTGTAAAGTCCCGGAGAACGTCTGAAAACAACACCAGTGTCAAGAATTTCATCCTGTTGGTTCTGCATTGCAGTTGAATCTCCTTTTTTTGAATTACTGGAATTTCTTAATGGGCGATGTCGGCATGCACCCCTTTGTCAGGGCACAAAAATAGCCGTCCATTCCGGAACGGCCGCGATCATGCTTATCCCGATAGAGGGGAGTGTCAGACGCAGCGGGTCCGGAGACGTGACATCGCCAGGATATTTCGGTAGATAGCAATCATAAATTCACGCCTCCTTTGAGTTGTTATTTACTACCTGAAGGGGATTATACAGGGAAATGCGTCCCGCTGAAAGATAATGAGTAAAAAAAATTCGACAAATGGTGATCTGAAGGAATCCGCTCCATGACTGTCGCGGTTCTGTTGTTTACGGGTCGCCGGAACTGTCGCGGTTCTGTTGTTTACGGGTCGCCGGAACTGTCGCGGTTCTGTTGTTTACGGGTCGCCGGAACTGTCGCGGTTCTGTTGTGCCCATCTTACGCTATAAGCCGGAGATGGTCCAACCAACAGAACCGCGACAGTCATGGAGCGGATTCTTCTGGTATAATTCAACAAAATTTTAACGGCATTTAACTGGGGGGACGGAGACGCCGCATGAAGCTGCCGTACGGGTGGCTGATAAGCCTGAACAAGGATTCTTTCAATTACCAGGTCCCGAAGGACGACCCGGTGGCGTACTCGCGCTGGGAATTCGAGCAGGGCAGGCTTGTCTGGGAGCGGTTTTTCAAGGGCAGGGTTGATATCGAGGGGAAGGACGTGCTCGACCTCGGCTGCGGTCCCGGCGGGAAGACGAATTACCTCGCTACATTGAAACCAAGACGGGTAGTGGGTGTCGATTTTCTCCCCGAATTATTAAACGAGGCAGAACTTGCGAAAAATGTCCTCGCTCCTCCCACCGACCGCATCAGGCTGGAATTTGTCCTCAGCAATGCATCCGACCTCCCGTTTCCTGAAAATTATTTCGACATAGTGACGTGCTCGGACGCAATGGAGCATTTCACGGATCCCGCGACCGTAGTGCGTGAAGCGGCGCGAGTGCTGAAACCGGGCGGGATTTTCGCTCTCGATTTCGCGCAGTGGGGATCGTACAACGGGCATCACCTCGGAGACTTTTTCAAAACCTGGTGGGCACAGGTACTCTGGTCGGAAGAAGATCTCCGCAAGGCTGTTGTCGAGCTTGCGGATCTGGAAAAGCGCAACTTTGTCGATTCGGCAGCGCGCGGGAAAATCGACGACCTTGTGAAAAGACGTCTCGATCACTTCAATAACTGCCTGAATCACCTATCGATATCCGCGTTTGAGAAAATCATTAGCAGCCGGAGCGAATTCAAAACGCTTTGGAGGAAAAAGACGTCCGCGCATCCTGCCTTGTGGCCATTTATTTTTATACCCGGGATCAGGGAACTGGCGGTCGAGAGGAATGTGTACATATTCGTGAAACAAGGCGACGTTTCAGCGGAATAAAATTCACCCATGACGTCGATTATGGTACTATCGTAACCCAATAATAAGGTTCGCACGACATGCCGATACTTACCGGAATCCTTGCTTTTGTATTTATTGTTTTTGCGTACATTTTTTACGTGTACAACCGTCTCGCGCAGCTTCACAACACGCTTGAAACGGAATGGTCGCTTGTCGACGTCCTCCTGAAAAAACGTGCCGACCTCATCCCGAATATTATTGAGACTGTCAAAGGCTACGCAAAGCACGAGAAAGAGGTTCTGGAGGCCGCGTCACGGGCGCGGACAGAGGCGGTTGAGTCGAAAAAAAAGGGGGAGGGCGAGGAGACGCTTTCGTCCCATGTAAAATCCATCCTTGCGTTGAGAGAGGCGTATCCCGACCTCAAGGCTAACGAGGATTTCATGCAGCTTCAAAGCGAGCTTTTCAAGATTGAGGACGAGATCGCCGAGGAGCGTTCGCATTTTAATAATGTTGTAAAGGCCTACAACGATGTTGTGCTTGGGTTTCCGGGCAATGTGGTCGCGAGGATGATCGGTTTCGATCTGGAGGATTATTTTGAGTTTCTCGGCTCGCGCGAGGCTCCGAAGCTGAATTTATTCCCCGGGGAGGACAAGGTTACGTGATGGCTTTAGATTCTGAACAGGAAAAAATGGAACAGGCGAAGCGGATCTCGAATGTAGGGTGTTTCGCGATAGTGTTAACCCTGATAATTGTAGTACTGATCGCATCCGCCGTGATTCGCGCCGACCTGTCCACGAAACGTGGTAACGCATTGACCGTGCTGTCGCGAATTCGGGAGCAGGTCGACAAAGCTCCCGGCGTTTTGGACCGGATGCTCGCGTACGATTGCGGTTCTGATGCTGAGGACGCGGTCAGTTCAGCCGAGGGAGTAAGTGAGGGGCTTACGGATGACGCGAATATAAGTGAGGTTGAATCCGCATGGCAGGCGGTAGAGGATGCGTGGGCGGAGATAAATCGTGGATGTCGGAGCAGTCTGGACGATCCCGCGTTTGTCGACCTGACTACAGAAATGGAGGGACTCAGAAATCGCATTAGCGTTGAAAAAGGCAATTACACCGATGTGGCGGAGGTTTATAATTCCGCGCTGACATCTTTTCCAGCGAACCTGGTGTCCGGCGGATTCGAAAAAATGTAAATCTCACGCTAACAGCTTTGATTAAATTTATAAAACGGATACAGCCTATGAATAAGGTCTCTCGATTATTAGTCGTCGTCATCATCACCGCAGCAGCGTTTGCCGTTGCCTTTCCCTTATGCGCCGAAACGGTGGAATCACTCGGCAGGCCGACGGGTTTTGTCAACGACTATGCGGATGTGATCTTAAGCTCGGACGAAGCACAACTGAATACGATCTCCCAGGAGTTAAAAAATGCCAACACCGCGGAAATGGCGATTGTCACGATAAACTCGCTTGACGGCAAAAGTGTCGAAGAATTCGCGCAGGAACTTTTCACAAAGTGGGGCATTGGACAGGCGTCGAGCGACAACGGTGTTTTAATACTGATGTCCATAAACGACCGCGATTGGCGCGTGCAAACCGGCTATGGTGTCGAGGGCGTTCTTACCGACTCTCTGGCCAGGCGAATCATGGAAAACGAGGCTGTCCCGGAATTCAGGAACGGGAATTACGGCCTTGGCCTGATAAATGCTGCGGGGGCCATGAAAAGCGTCATCGAGGGCGAGGAATATACATCCGGCGGACTGGGAGTCAATTTCGGTGTGGTGCTTGGAGTCTTGTTTTTCCCGGTTATTATAGTTGCGGTAGCGGTAATCCTTATCTGGCTTGCGGTACGGATCAAGTGCCCGAGGTGCGGGAGCAGGGTCAAGTGCACGTCGAACAAGGAAGTTCTCGAATCCGACTATTCCCATTCAGGCATACGGAAATCCGATTATGAATGCACCGTATGCCACCATGTTTTCAGCAGGATGGTGATTATCCCGATGCTGGTCGAGTCGACAAGTTCCGGAGGCGGGGGACGGTCATCGGGCGGATGGTTTTCATCGGGTTCGAGCGGTGGAGGCGGAGGCGGTGGATTCGGGGGATTTTCAGGCGGATCGTCCGGCGGCGGCGGCGCGTCGGGAGGCTGGTGACGTATGACAGACAAAATCAAATGCAGACTTTGCGACACCGAGTTCGATGGGTCACTGACACACTGTCCGAAATGCGGGACGGATAAGGACATCCTGGTCATGCGGGTCGCTGTGCCGATACCGCGAGGTCCGGTCAACGATTACGCGTCGGTCCTGACACCGGAGCAGTTTTCAAACCTCTCGCAAATGCTGGATCAATTTTTCAAGCGGACAGATGTACCGATCGTAATTTCGATCATGCAGGACACATCGCCCCTTACACCCACTGAGTACGCGTTTTTAATGTACAACACATGGGGGATCGGAATACCGGGAATCAATCAGGGACTGCTGTTGCTGCTCGCGATGAAGGAGAAGCATTTGGAAACCGAGGTCGGGCTTGGTTTGGAGAAATATCTTCCGGAAACCGAAGGCGACAGGATCGTCCAGGACGAATTCCTTCCGCATTTTCGCGAGGGCGGATTTTACGAGGGTCTCAAAGCCGGCACCGAGGCGATAATTAAGGTTTTGGAGGAACGGTTGCCGGCGGTTTGAGCATTGGGAACACTCTTTTTTTGATTTGACTAAACTCTTGTTAAGTGATATTGTTTAATGTCATGATTTTCGTAAACTGGAGGAAATGGTAAAAGGTGACAGCACATAATGTCATACAGGAATATCCAAGGCTGGAGGACGACTTGTTGGACGATTCCAGGTTATCGCCACATACGAGGAGATTGGGCAAAAAAGAATTAAAGAATATAGTAAAAAAGGCGATCGAATACGCCAATTTCAAATCCAGCCGTACGGCATTCGAAATTCCGGAGGAAGCCTCCTCAGAGGAAATACATGAGATTCACAATGCAGCAGGTAATGAGCTTTTTAATTACTTTGTAAAGCACTGTGTAGACCCGGCATCGACCGCCCATCAATGTTTAAATCAACCATATAAAACCATAGCGGAAGAGCAATTCAGAAATTGGGTCACTCAAAAAGCGAGAATGAATTCAGGCTGGAGATACCAGTCAATCGCTAAAGATGGGGCTGGGCGCTCAGGACGATTCGAGTCGGTTTCGGATATTGGCACAATCGAAGCCGATTTTAATGCAACGATAAAATATAATGACCTTAATAATTATTTAACAATATATGTATCGGTTAAAAATAGAACGTCCACAATGGGAGGGCAGGATTGGCCCAAGGCTATTACCGCATTGGAAACGGTAGCTCGCAATGACAGGAACAGACGCGGGCACTACATTTGTATTTTCGGCATGGCAATGGAAAAAGGGGAGAGGACCATCAAAAAGAACCAAAGGACCAAACAGCCTCACTCAGTTAATACTGAAATCTGGAAATCAGGATTTTTCTGGCCTTTTTTCATAAATTTAACATACGAAGAAATCGTGTCTGCAGTGCTCCAGGTACTGATGGATACTGAAGATGTTGACCCTATTGGAATAAATGTCCCGGACGAAGTTATTGATTCATTTGGGGGCTGTTGCCGAAAAAAGGGATTACTAAGCCGCGCGTTAAGATGGTATTTTTTCGGGGATGGGGACAGGCACCTTTTCGCCCGGAACTTACAGCATAATTCGAGTTTATCGTGCGAAAAGTTGCA
>Ga0214473_10000887_pt1 | contig 40985 bp, 37 predicted proteins | sample RVTome_7_FD_203509 | JGI IMG/M metagenome (GOLD analysis project Ga0214473, IMG submission 203509) | Soil microbial communities from uranium-contaminated site in the Upper Colorado River Basin, Wyoming, United States - RVT98D197 | ecosystem: Environmental > Terrestrial > Soil > Contaminated >...
GGCCGATCTGCAGCACCGCCGCGGCGACGGGCGGGCGCCGGAGCGGCCGGCCGAAGGCGGGCCGCACTACGAGCAGCGGCGGGCCGACGCCGTGGCGCTGCTGGTGGAGCTGGCGCTCTCCAATCCGGCGCTGAAGGAGCCGGCCGAGGCGGGCGGCGCGCCGGGGGTGGTGGGCAACGCGGAGCGCTTCCAGCTGGTGGTGCACGCGGACGCGGTGGCGCTGATGAAGGCGCGGGAGCGCGCGGTGGGGAATGGGGCGCCCGGAGACGGCGCGGCCCCTGTCCCATCCAGCCATCTGGACGTTCCAGCTGGAACGCGGCCGGGGTCCGCGGAAGCTGGAACGGCGCCGGAGGTCGCCGCGGCGCCCGCCCCCGCCCGCTTCCTGGCCGCCCCCGGCGCCGGTGACTCGGTGCTGGCGGGCAGCGGTCGCATTCCGCCGGAGACGGCGCGGCGCGTGGCGTGCGACACCTCCGCCCTCCTCATGGTCCATGACGCGGAGGGGGATGTACTGAGCGTGGGCCGTCGCACGCGCGTGGTGCCGCCAGCCATCCGCCGGGCGGTGGAGTGGCGGGACCAGGGGTGCCGCTTCCCGGGCTGCGGCAACCGCTTCTGCCAGGCGCATCACGTGCACCACTGGACGGACGGTGGGGAGACGAAGCTGGACAACCTGGCGCTGCTCTGCCGGCGCCATCACCGCGCGGTGCACGAGGGCGGTTTCCGTATGGTGGGAGACGGGCAGAGCGGCTTCCGCTTCTATCACCCCGCCGGCTGGGAGATCGAGCCGGCGCCGGGTTTGCCGGCTGTGCGGGACGGGGCGGGGGCCATCCGCCAGGAGAACCTGGCGCTCGGCCTGGAGATGGACGCGGACACGGCCGCGGCGCGGCATCCGGACCGCAGCATCGACCTCTACTGGATCATGCGTGTGCTACGGCAATGACGGATGAGCGGGATCAGCGGGATCAGTGGGATGAGCGGGATCAGCGGCCCGGGGATGCGTCCCGGCCGCGGGGCGTAGCGCGCACCTGGGGCGCAATGGGCGGCGCGGCTGCCAGCAGCGCTCACCGCCGGATCGGCACCGGCAGGCGCGGCTGCCACACCTCCACGTGGGGGTAGCCGTCCTCATCCAGGCGCTGGATCTGGACAGCACCGAAGCCGGTGAATCTGAGCGAGGAAGTGTCGAGCCGTTGACGTGCCAGACGCCGTCCGGTGCGGGTGTCCACGACCTCGATAAGGGTGTCGTGGTAGCGCAAGGGGCCGGTCCGGTACCGCCGCGCTGGCTAGCACGTCGTTGATCGGACCGAGGTCCTGGCGGGCGTCTCGCCAGCACCCGTCGGTCGTCGAGCTGATGACCCAGCAGGGCCGCGGCGACTGAGGGCGGAGCCGCGTCCGCCGTTCGCACGCCGAGCTCCGCTGACTGCTCATCCGTCCAATGCTGACCACGCGTGGAGGCATCGTGCGCTTCCAGACCCGCTCCGTCAGGATCCACCATGGTGCGGGCTCCTGACCGCATCACAGGAGAACGCTCCGAGGGACTTGCGGCGGGTGCCGAACAAGCACCACAGCGTCGGCCGGGTCGGGCGGCGGAAGCCGCCGGGGTGCCCCAGCTTGGCAGTATCACCACAGGCCAGCAGCTGGACCGCTCCGGTCGGCGCGCTCGCGATCCAGCCGGACCCCGGGCATGCGCGCTCACCGAGAAGATGGTTGACCTCCACCACTCCGGGGGCTAAATAGGGCGGTCGGCCCCACCACCCGGGCCGCGTGTCCCACGGCTGTTCCGCCATCCGCGGCCACCGGGCAAAGAGACCCCCACCAAGGACCGAAACCATGCGCCAGCCCCTCATCCTCGCTGCCACGCTCGGCGTAGCGTTGGCGGCCTGTTCCGACCCCACGGCGCCACCCGTGACCCCTCCGGACGGCTGGCTGCCCTCCGTCACGGTCGCCCAGAGCACGAACCCCGGGGTATGCCCCAACGGTGGCTTCACTTACACCTACGGCGGCGTGAGCGTGAACGATGTGCCCGCGGAAGCCGCCGTCGACGAGAACGGCAACGGCTGGGTGTGCCAGAAGGAGACCCTGACGGGGGTGTCCCTGGGGGAGTATCTGGACGACCGCTCCGGCCTCTGCACCTCTAGCTCCGCCGTGGTCGTCCTGGGCGACCCCATGGACGCCAACGGGAACGGCTTCGTGTGTCAGTTCAACGGTGACACCGTCGGCGACGACCGCCCCGGCGCCGCTCAAGACGGACCCGGCGACCCCGGCGACGACATCGTGTGCCCGGACGGCTTCACTCCGATCATCGTGGTGGGCAAGCCGGGCTCTACCGACCCGGTGGACGAGAACGGCAACGGCTGGGCCTGCATCGACGGGAGTGGCAACAAGGTGGACGATATCCTGGAGGACGAGCCGCCGCCCACCCTTACGCTCACGGCGGGGAAGGTGAACGGGCACGGCGTCTACGACGTCAGCGGCGCCACCCTGTCCTTCTCCTTCCACGCGCAGAGCGACGGCGCCGCGCTCAAGGGCAACTTCGAGTTCCATGACCGGGCCACCGGCGCCCGCATGCACGGCGAGGTCACCTGCCTGGAGATGGACGGGCCGACGGCCCTCCTCGAAGGGGTGGTGTCCCACAGCGACCGGGGCGCGCCCGCGGAGGGGGCGGTGGTCACGTGGATCGCCACAGACAACGGCGAGGGCAGCAAGAGCCCGCCCGATCAGGTGAGCGCCCCCGAGAGCCGCGCCGCCGGCCCTGTCTTCGTCGCCTGCGGGCTCGCCCCCACGGGCGAAGCCGTGGCCATTCATGGAGGCAATGTGCAGGTGCGCTAGCCGCCGGAGGAGATCGGAGCCAGTGGTCGGAAGGGGGGCGCGGGCGTGAAGCTCGCGCCCCCTTCGCCCCGCAAAGCCCCTACGTCATGGCGTAAACCACCAGATTCACCGCGAAGCGTGTATTGTCCTCGCGGCGGAAGCGCTTGTTGCGCCAGTCGTAGTCCCACTCGCAGCCGTAGTCCTTGTTCGAGTAGACCACGCCCAGGCGGCCGCGGTGCTCCAGCCCGCGCATATAGTCGTGCACCATGTCATCGCCCCAGCCGTTCAGCTCGTGCGAGGTCTGGGGCGGACCCTCGGGAAAGCGGAAGAAGGCGTTGTAGACCGGGTGGTCGTTCGAGATCTTCGGCAGCACGTCGCCGCTGCCACCGAACGCCCGCGCCATCTCGGCCTCGAAGGAGCGGGCGTAGAGCCCCTCGATGTCGTGGTTGCAGTCATCGGAGAAGAGCAGCCCGCCGCTCCGCACGTAGCGCACGATGCCCGCGCGCTCGGCCTCACTGAAGCGCACCAGCTTGTGGCCCGTCATGAAGAGGAAGGGGTAGGCCGGCAGCTCCTCGGAGTCGGCGGTGATGACCACCTCCTCCTCGTGGACGGGGATCTGCGTGTACTGCAGCACGGCGTCCAGCACGTTTGCGCACACCTTGGGATTGTAATCCCAGTCCCCCGAGTCGTAACGCAGGCGCGCGAAGACGAATTCGTAGCGGCGGGCCGCCCGGATCCCGCCCGCGCCAGTGCCGACCACCCGGCCAGCGCCACCGAGGCCCGCGCGACCCGCGCCGGCCAGGCGCCCCGCATCGACGCCGAAAACGGTACTGCCCGCCCCGGCCAGACCGCCCGCACCCGCGCCTGCCACACCACACGCCAGCCCGCCAGCCGCCAGCCCCAGGCCGCGCAGGAAGCTCCGCCGCGCCAGCGGAGCGCCCGGTTGAGCGCCCGGATCAGAGCCCATGTGGTCTCCAGAAAGGGGGGACGATACCTATCCATAGGGCAAGCGGCCGCGCGCGCGCAACCGCCTGGTGGACTACCCCGCGCGGCCGTTTTTGCTCAACCTTAGTGCGCTCATCCACTCCACCATGTCCCAGGAAGCCCATGCTGAAGCCAGCCGCAGCCCTCGCCTGCACCATGTCCGTCCTGGCGTGTGCCGGACCTGGGGACGCCCAGTCGCACCGCTCCGAGCACCACGCCTTCACGGTGGACACCGTGGTCACGGGTCTTGAGCATCCCTGGGGCATGGCCTTCCTGCCGGACGGCGGCATGCTGGTCACCGAACGGCCCGGGCGGCTCCGCATCGTGCGTGACGGCGGCCTGGCTCCCGAGCCCGTAGCCGGCGTCCCGGCGGTCTACGCCCGCGGACAGGGGGGGCTGCTGGACGTGGCGCTGCACCCGGACTTTGCCACCAACCAGCTGGTCTACCTGAGCTACTCCAAGCCGGCCGCCGAGGGCAACGAGGCCACTACCGCCGTCATTCGTGGTCGTCTGGAAGGCAACAGCCTGGCAGGCGTGGAAGAGATCTTCGAGGCGGATGCATGGCGCGATGCCGGCCAGCACTTCGGCTCCCGCCTGGTCTTCGACGCCGACGGCTACCTCTTCATCACCGTGGGCGAGCGTGGTCAGATGGAGGCGGCCCAGGACCCCTCCAACCACCAGGGCGTCACCGTGCGCCTGCACGATGACGGCCGCGTGCCGGCGGACAATCCCTTCGTGGGCCGGAGTGACGCCCGCCCCGAGATCTGGACGTACGGCAACCGCAGCCCGCAGGGCATGGCGCTGCACCCCGAGACGGGCGAGTTGTGGCAGACCGAGCACGGCCCCCGCGGCGGCGACGAGCTGAACATCCTCCGCCCCTGCCGCAACTACGGCTGGCCCACCATCACCTACGGCATCAACTACAACGGCCGCCCCATCACGGACATCACCGCGCAGGAAGGCATGGAGCAGCCGGTGCACCACTGGGTCCCCTCCATTGCCACGAGCGGCCTGGCCATCTACCATGGAGACGCCTTTCCAGGCTGGCGCGGGGACGCCTTCGTGGGCGGCCTGGCCGGCGAGCAGCTGGCGCGCGTGGACCTGGACGGCAACCGCGCCACGGGCTGGGAGACGCTGCTCGAGGGCTACGGCCGCATCCGCGACGTGCGTGTGGGCCCGGAGGGCCACCTCTACCTGCTCGTGGACGCAGAGGACGCCCCCATGATCCGCCAGGTCCCCGCCCGGTGACCGCGTTTTAAGCGACGAACGCCGCGTCAGCCCCCGGAGGCGGCGCGACGTTCGTCGCTTAGCATCCTTACGTTGTCATCCCCTGGCTAACTGGCCGGCCCGATAGGGGGACCGGACTGCCGATGGGCTCATCCCGCCATTCTCCTGCCCCGGATCGCCCCGGATCATCCTGCTGAGCTGAGTTTGACAGCATATGACCTCCGGTGCATATTTCGATGTGGAAAATCAACGCGACGAGTCGTTTCACTGAGTGGTATCTGGGGCTCCCAGAGAGCGAGGCCGAGGACGTGACGACGGTCGTCGAGTTGCTGGGCCGGTATGGTCCTCGGCAGGAGGAGGCGTGATGGCGGTTCACCGGTGGGAAGACGTCCGCGACAGGCGGTCGCCCGAGATGGTGGAGCGCGCTAGGAAGAAGGCGGATGCGCTGTCGACCGCCCTGCAGTTGAGGGAGCTTCGAGAGCGGCGGGGTCTCACACAGGAGCAGCTGGCCGAGAGGCTGGGCGCCCACCAGTCCGGGATCTCCCGGCTTGAGAGGCGGGCGAACATCCATGTGGACACGCTCCGCGAGGTGATCGAAGCCATGGGCGGCGAGCTGGAGATCACGGCGCGGTTCCCTGATGGAGAATCGGTCCACGTGAGGATCTGAGGGAAACCAACACGCCCGTTCCGTCAGTTGCAATCCTACCTGCCGACCGGCTCTTCTGGAACCGCGCGCCGGGCCGAGGTGTTCGACGCCGCGGCGAGCCAACTACGGACCGAAATCGGCTGCTGTCCACTCATGGTCGCTGGCACCGCCGAATCAGCCGCGCCCCTCCGCGAGCAGATCTTCGACCAACTGCCGTGATCGATCAATGAGCGGCTCACCTGGGAAGTAGCGTTCCACGATGCGGGTGACGTCCTCCACCGCGTGGAGGTCCAGCGTCTTGAGCAGAAGGCGCAGATCCTCCGCGTCTCGCGCCGCCCGGGCGGCCCGGACCTTCATGGCCAGGAGGTGCTCGGGCGGGGTGGTCAGCACGCGCAGGTTCGGGTGGTCGTAGACCGGGGTGCCGCGCCCGGCCCGACCCGACACATAGCTGCTTGCCTGATTGTCCAGCCATGACTGTGGCAATTCCAGTTCGCTTGCCACCTCGTACGCCGCCTCGAGGACAGCGCTGTCCGGGCGGAAGAGCGCGTCGACATCGCGTGTGGCTGCCCGCGCGTCGTAGGTGAGAACCATGGCCGCCCCGCCGAAGACGTGCAGTTCTCCTACCACCTGTCGCCGCGCCAACTTGGCCGCAAGGAGATCGAACGCCTGTCGCAGGCGTTCACGATCGAGCAGCCGACCGTGCGTCACGCGGCCCCGAGATCGTGTCGATCCAGCATCACTCCGCGGCGCCGGTAGGACGCCGGCGTATGGACGAGCGCACGAGCACGAGCGGACGGCAGGTCGCTCACCCACCAGAACCCGTCCAGAAAGCGATGCCGTCCGTGGACCCAGGCCGGCGGTGCGACGCCCGCGTGGACGCAGAGGTCCTCGGCGATGGCGGCGAGCAGTGCGTCGAAGCGAGCATGGCCGGTGAGCGCGGGTTCCCCCGCAACCAGCAGCAGCAGGGAGTGACCGTCTTCGTCCGCGGCGCGGAGGAACTCGAACACCAGCCGCATGCGCCTGCGGTCGTCGCTGGCGACGGCCAGTTGGCCGGCCAGATCCGCCAGGCGGAAGGGGCCCGGATCGGCCACGAGCGACACGCCCAGCCGGTGGCCCGTGGCCGTGAGCATCCGCTCCAGGACCGGCAAGGTGGGTTCGCGCGCACCCGCCTCGTAAGCAGATATTGCTGATTGGCTGGTATCCGCAAGTTGCGCGAGCTGGCGCTGGGAGAGGCCCGCCGCGTTGCGGGCTTCCCGGAGCAATGCGCCCGCGCTCGAAGCATCGCTGTATACCGGATCGTAGATCATGATGAAATCTCCGACGATGCTTTGGTTGTGTCAAGCCGCTGGTCCACGCTACGGTCCGAGCTACGAGACCCTAACTCAACTGGCCGCCATCCATGAGTCCGCCACTCCACATTTCCGACGCCGAGCGCCGAGCCCGCCTTGTAGCGCGGCATCACCTGGATCGTGCGGCACCGGACGTGGTCGCGGCCGTGAGCGGGGTGGTGGCTATGCATTCCAGCGACCCGACGACCCCCTATCTCGCTGCCCGGGCGCGGGTGCCGGACTTCGACACCGCCGATCTCGAGCGGGCGCTGGTCGAGGAGCGCACGCTCTGGCGCCTCCACGCCATGCGCCGCACGCTCTTCCTGGTTCCTGCGGCCGAGGCCGGCGTCTTCGAAGCGGCAGCAAGCCGGGACGTGGCGCGCCGGGAGCGTAAGCGGCTGGAGGGGTGGTTGCGGGCCGAAATGGACGACGAGCGAGTGCCGGCGTTCGTGGCAACGCTGGAGTCCCGGGTGGCCGAAGCACTCGCCGACGGCCGTGAGCGCAGCACCCGGGAACTGGGCAGCGAGATTCCGGAACTCGGCCACGAGGTCACCCTGGGCTCGGGTACGTGGACCACGCGCGCCCCCATCTCGTCGCGGCTCCTCTTCCTCATGGCCATGGATGGGCGGATCGCCCGGACGCGCGCGGCCGGTTCGTGGCGCTCCAGTCAGTATATGTGGGCCGCCGCGGACGGGTGGTTCGATGCGATCTCCGCTCCACTGGATCCGGAACCCGCCCGCGTCGAACTGGCCCGCCGGTACCTCGCCGCGCACGGCCCGGCCACACTCGAGGACCTGCGCTGGTGGACTGGCTGGACCGTGAAGCAGACGGCCGCCTCGACGGCCGCGCTGGACACCGTGCCGGTGCGGCTGGATGGCGGCGGCGCGGCGCTGCTGCTCGCGGACGGGGAGGCGGCTCCGGAGCCGCCCACGCCGCCGCACGTGGCGCTGCTGCCCGCGCTCGACCCCACCCCCATGGGCTGGAAGCAGCGGGATTGGTACCTGGGGCCGCATGCGGCGTTGCTCTATGACCGCAACGGCAACGCCGGGCCATCCGTGTGGTTGGATGGGCGGATCGTTGGAGGATGGGCGCAACGGCCTTACGGTGAAGTGGTCTACCGCCTGCTGGAGGACGTGGACGCGGCGGCGGAGCGGCGCGTGGCGGATGAGGCGGCAGCCCTGACCGCCTGGTTGTCCGGGACGGTCGTCAAGCCGCGCTTCCGCACACCGCTGGAGCGGCAGCTCAGCGCTTAGGGCCAGGCCCCGCTGTTGCCGCGCCCTCGTTGACCGTAACGATGAGCACGGCCTACTATTGCCTCGTTCCCCCATGGATGCGCTGAGATGCCTGTGCCGCAGGGAATCCGCGCGCGAGGCGGAGAGCATTCCCCAGGACCACCCGGATCGATGACGCTGAACCGAGCCAAGCGCCTGGAAGCGGGCGACCAATCCCTTAGCACCGGGGCTGACACCCCTCCAGGCGACGCAGCACGGGTGGTGGCCGCTTGCCTGAACTGCGGCGCCGCCGTCACGGGCCGCTTCTGTGGTGCCTGCGGACAGGAGGCGCGCGATCCCGACCCGCCGATCCGTTTTCTGGCGCGCGAGCTGCTCGCGGACGCCCTGGGCACGGACTCCCGCACGTGGCGGACGCTCCGCCTCCTGCTGCTGAGGCCGGGCGCCCTCACCGTCGAATACCTCGCGGGGCGGCGGGCCCGCTTCCTCGAGCCGCTCCGGCTCTACCTGCTCCTGAGTGCGGCCTTCCTGGCCATGGCGCTCTTCACGCCGGCGGGCGGCAACATGATCCAGGTCCAGGCCTCGGCGGAAGTGGCCATGAGCACGGAGCGGTTCCGGGAGACGTTCCTGAACATCTGGCCCTGGTACCTGGTCGGCCTCCTGCCCGTGTTTGCGGCGGTGTACGCCGCGCTCCTCTGGGGCACGCGCGCGAGCTTCACCAAGCACCTGCTGTTCACGCTTCACCTGCACGCCTTCGGCTTCGCGGCCGTGGCCGTAGCGGGGCTGCTGTGGCACCTGCCGCCGCCGGCGCTCGGCGGCGCCCTCGGCATGCTCACCCTGGTGACGCTGCCGGTCTACCTCGTGCTGGCGCTGCGCCGGGCGTACGCCATCTCCTGGGCGGCGGCGCTGGCGGCGGCGTGCGCGGCCATCTTCATCAACACTCTCGTGACCGCGGCCTCCACCTTCCTGGCGTATGTGACGGTGGTCTGGATGGGCTGAGCCGACGGCGCGCGGACCGCCGTCTGGATCGTCCGCTGAAGTGCTGCCGGCCGAAGATGTCCGAAGCGTGCTACCAGAACCGCACGCGGGGCGGCAGCCCGGCACGGCTGCGCGTCTGGCACTGATTATTGCGACAAACTCCCCTCCGGGTCCGCACCCTTAGCCGCGAGTGGGTTTGACCGCAATAATTGCCACAAATCCCCGAACCGCTCCTGCCGACCCCGCCAGGTGCGGCTTTGACTACAATCGCCGGCCCGCCGCACGCCCCCGGCCGGCTCTGCGACCCCGGCTCACCGCACGCCCCCCCCGGCCCGCATCGCGCCCCCGGCCCGCATCGCTCCCTCCGCCCCGTGCCGGCTCTGCCGACACCCCCGTGAGCGCATCCGGCGCCCCGCCTCGCACATTGCAAATGCGACGAACGCCGCGCAGCCCCCGGGGCCAGCGCGGCGTCGTCGCTTAATAACGTTCAGCGAAAGCCTGGAAGATCCGCAGCGCCGCCAGCGAGCCTCAGGAAAATGGCAGAGCCTCTGGACAGGGCGGCATCACCGTTTGGGCGTGGGCGGTGGCGGGAGCCGCAGCTTGTCGAGCGCCTCGACGCTGGTGGGCAGGGGCTCCTCCCCGGCCGGCTGCTTGTTCAGTTCCAGGATGTAGGCCACCATGGCCGCCACCTGCTCGGGGGTGAGACTCCCCGGAAAGTCCTGCGGCATGGTGTCGCGGATATGGACGAAGAGCAGGCGCGCCGACTGGCCGAACCAGCGCTGCTTGAAGGTGTCCTCGGCGAACTCCCGCGGGCCGTGGCAGAGCGAGCACTGGGCGTCGTAGATCCGCTTGCCCTGGTTGGCCTGCTCCTTGGTGAAGGTGGCCCGCTTCTCCTGGGCAGCGGCGGGAGCCGTCAGCACGGCCGCCGCCAGCACGGCCAGCGCCAGGAGCGCCAGGGTGGGCACCAGCGCCCGCGCCCGCTCGGCGGCGCGCATCCTGAATCGCGGAGTTCTTCCGTGCAGCGGTGAAGCCATGGTCATGCTATGTGGTGCAGGGGGGCGGCGTCGACGCGACGCCTGGATCCTTGCCGTCTACGGCTATACCCACAATAGGGCAAAAAGAACCGCTCGCGCTACCCCCCGCGCCGCTCGCGCGCCACTTAACCGGGCCACGCCCGCGGGTGGGCGCTCACGCAATCGCCTCACCCTTCCGGCAGCGCCAGCGCCACCAGCCGCGAGGGCACGTCGCCGCGCGGGTCGCCGATCCAGAACGCCACGTACTGTCTTCCCCCGACGGCGTACGTCATGGGCGGGCTGGTCACGGGCGCGGGCAGCTCCAGCGCCCAGACGATCTCACCGGTGGCTTTGTCATGGGCGCGCAGGAAGGGCTCGCCGCCCGTGCCCTCACCGGCGAAGAGCAGCGTGGCCGTGGCCAGCAGGACGGGGCGGGCGCTGCTGCCGGTGCGCGGCAACTCGATGCCCAGCTCGGCCGCGGCCGCGCGGATCCGCTCCGGCGTGTCCCCGGCGGCCATCATCCAGGCGTGCTCACCCGTGTTCAGGTCGATGGCGGTGATGCGGCTGTAGGGCGGCTTGATGAGCGGCAGCCCCTCCACCGTGGGCACGCGCCCGCCGGCGAATACATAGTCCATGTCCGACCGGTCGGCGCTGGGCGCCACCAGCGCCAGGACCGAGGGGCTGGTGTAGGAGCCCACGAAGAGCAGCCCCGTGCCCGGATCGAAAGCGCCGCCCTCCCAGTTCGTGCCGCCCAGCGTCCCGGGCAGGGACAGCGTGCCGCGGGTGCTGTCGGGCGCCTCCCGCAGCGAGGCGGGGCTGTAGAGGGACCCCAGGCGGAAGGGACGCACGGCCTCGAGCGCGGCGGCGCGCAGCTCCGGCGTGAAGTCGATCAGGTCCGCCTCACTCACGCCCTGGCGGTCGTAGGGCGCGGGCTTGGTGGGGAACGGCTGGGTGGGGCTGGCGCGCTCGCCGGGCACGTCGGAGGCGGGGACGGCCCGCTCCTCGATGGGCCACACCGGCTCCCCGGTGACGCGGTCGAAGACGTAGGCAAAGGCCTGCTTGGTGAGCTGCACCACCGCCTCCACGGGGCGGCCGTCCACCACCACGTCCGCCAGGATGGGCGCCGTGGGATTGTCCCGGTCCCAGATGTCGTGGCGGATGATCTGGTTGTGCCACACCCGCTCGCCGGTGCGGGCGTCCAGGCACACCAGGCTGGTGGAGAAGAGGTTGTCCCCGGGGCGGTGGCCGCCGTAGTAGTCGCCCGTGGCCGCCTCCACCGGTACGTAGATGAGGCCGCGGCGCTCGTCCAGCGACAGCGGCGCCCAGGCGCCGGCGTTGCCGGTGTAGCGCCAGGACTCGTTCTCCCAGGTCTCCACCCCGTACTCGCCCGCGCGGGGAATGGTGTGGAAGCGCCAGCGCACGGCGCCCGTACGCACGTCGAAGGCCATCACGTAGCCGGGCACGTTCTCCCGCGACGGCGGGGCCAGTCCCACGGCCAGCGCGGGCGCCACCACCACCACGTCCTCGAAGATCAGCGGCGGCGAGGAGGACCCGATGACCGCCTCGTCGGGATCCAGCGGGACGCCCAGCGCCAGCTTCACGTCCACCATGCCGTCCTGGCCGAAGCCGGGCACGGGCCGGCCGGTGCGGGCGTCCAGCGCCACCAGCCGGTAGCCGGGCGTGACCACCAGGATGCGCGCCTCCGTGCCATCGCTCCAGTAGGACACGCCGCGGCCCGAGTTGGCGCGCGGCGCGGTGGCGTTGCGGCGCTCCTCGTCGAAGCGCCACACCCACTTCGTCTGGCCCGTGACGGCATCGGCCGCGATCACGGCGCGGTGGCGGCCGGCGGTGAAGTACAGCGTCCCGTCCACGGCCAGCGGCGTGCTCTGGTTGCGGTACTCGGTCTCCCCCTCGAGAGCGGCGTCCGAATGCCAGTTCCAGGCGACGGCGAGCTGAGCCACGTTCCCCGCGTGAATCCGCGCCAGCGGTGAGTAGCGTTCTCCGCCGGGGCGGCCGTGATGGAAGGGCCAGTCCAAATCGGCAGCCAGGGAGACCGCCGCGTCTCCGGCGGGCGGTGGGCCAGCGGCGCAGGCAGAGAGGGCGGCGCAGGCCGCGCCGACCAGAACGAGCGCGCACGGCGCCGGATGCAGTGCCTTCATCGTGCAGTCCCTGTCAGACGTTTGCGGAGTGAGCGGATGGACGCCGGCATTGACGCGGAGGGCCGACCCGATGAATGATAGGGCGTCCCCCCGCCACAAGGCGAGCCGCTTCTTCCCTCCCCCTTTCGGAGGAGCGCATGCACGGGTATCTCCGCATCGTGGCACCGGCCGTGGCGCTGGTCCTCCTGGCCCCGAGGCCGGCCGCCGCCCAACCAGCGCGGCAGCCGCTGCCGCTCGAGCCACCACGCGCGTCCGGTCTGGCCGTGAGCCCCGTCTACGAGGGCTGGTACCGGAACCCGGACGGCACGTTCAGCCTCTCCTTCGGCTACCTCAACCGGAACCGCGAGGAGGTGGTGGAGGTGCCTATCGGGCCGCGCAACTTTATCGCGGGCGCCGAACCGCCGGCGGGGCTGCCCACGCGCTTCCTGCCGCGCCGCCACTACGGCGTCTTCACCGTGACGGTGCCGGCCAGCTTCGGCGCCGACGACGAGGTGGTGTGGACCGTGGACATCCGCGGCCAGACCTTTGCCATCCCCGGCCGCTTGAACCACCTTTACGAGATCGACGCGCTGGGCGCCCCGGCCACCGGGGACACGCCGCCGCTCCTGCGCTTCACACCCGGCGGCAGCGGTGCGAGCGGCCCGCACGGCGTGGTGGGCCCGCCGCTGGAGGGGCGCGTGGGCCAGCCGCTCGACCTGGCGGTGTGGGCCAGCGACGAGGAGGACGAGCGCGTCACGCTGCGCTGGACCAAGTGGTCGGGGCCGGGCGGCGTGGCATTCGCCGAGCCCACTCTGCGCACGGAGGTGGGCGAACCGCGCGCCGCCACCACCGCCACCTTCGACGCGCCCGGCGAGTACGTGCTCTACGTACGCGCCAACACCTCCGGGCTTGCTACCGCCGGACACGAGCAGTGCTGCTGGACCAATGGCTACCTGAACGTCACCGTCACGCGCTAGCACCGGGCCTGACCGGCCCCGGAGGCACCCATGGCTGAGCAAATGAAGTCCCGCAGGACGCTGTTCATTGCCGGCGGCACCGGCACGCTGATCGTGGCGGCCCTCGCGGCTGCCGCGCTCGCCCCGCGCGTGGGCGCGGCGGACGCCGCGCAACCCCCGGCCGAACGCCCGGGCACCGCCGCGGAGGTGGATCCGTGGAGCGCGGGGGAGGACGCGCCGGTGACGTTCAGCGGGGACGTCGCTTCGATCCTGCAGCGCAGGTGTCAGGCGTGCCATCAGGTGGGCTCCATCGCGCCCATGTCCCTGGTCACGTACGAGGAGACCCGTCCGTGGGGGCCGCTCATCCGGGACCGCGTCACGAAGCGTATCATGCCGCCGTGGCACCTGGACCGCGACCGGGGCATTCAGGCGTTCGCCAACGATCGATCCCTGACCGACGAGGAGATTGCCACGCTCGTGCGCTGGGTGGACGCCGGCATGCCCGAGGGGGATCCCGCCGAGCTGCCGCCCCCCGTGGAGTGGCCGGACGGCAGGAACTTCGCGCTGTACGAGCGCCTGGGGCCGCCGGATCTGATCGTCCGCTCGGATCCCTACGACGTGCCCGCCACCGGCCAGGACGCCTGGTGGCGGCCCACGGTGGAGACGGGTGTGGAGCGGCCGCGCTGGGTGCGGGCGGCGGAGGTCAAGCCGTCCTATCCGGACGGGCGCAAGGTGGTGCACCACACGCTGGTCACGCTGCTGCAGAGTGAGGAGGGCATCACCGGCCTGGCCAGCAGCGCCGCGGGCGCCGTGGGGAGCCCCGGGCTGCTCACGGAGTGGGCCATCGGCAAGGTGGGGGAGGTCTATCCGGAGAACACGGGCAAGCTGCTCCTGCCCGGCTCGCGCATCCGCTTCGAGGTGCACTACTCCACCATGGCGGGCATCGAGGTGCCGGACAACCAGGTGGAACTGGGGCTCTGGTTCTACCCGGAGGGCGTCACGCCGAAGTACCGGACCATCCTGCGCTTCTTCAACATTGCCGGGGACAGCGAGCTGGAGATCCCGCCGCACACGCTGACCACGCACAGCAACAGCTACGTCATTCCGGCGCCCGCGCGCCTGGAGAGCTTCCAGCCCCACATGCACATGCGCGGGCGCGGCATGTCCATGGAGGCGCTCTACCCCGACGGCCGTAAGGAGCTGCTGAACATCGTCAGCGCCTTCCAGTGGAAGTGGCACAACAACTACATCTACGCCCCCGAGGCGGCGCCGCTGCTGCCCGCGGGCACGGTGCTGCAGTTCACCGCGTGGCACGACAACACGGCGTCCAATCCCGCCAACCCGGATCCCGACCAGTACGTCACCTGGGGTGACCGGACGGTGGACGAGATGGCGCACGCGTGGGTGGGGATCACCTACCTGGAGCAGGCCGACTTCGATCGGCTCGCGGCCGAGCGGGCGGCGGCGCGGGATCGTGTGGCGGCCAACCGGTAGGCGGGCTTTTCTGAGGGGGCAGGCGCTGGCGGCGCGGGGCGGCGGCCGGGCGGGTGCCGCGGCGCGGACCGGCGGCCGGGCGGGTGCCGCTGCGCTCCTGGCGCTGACGGCGCTCACGGCGGGCGGCGCGGCCGGCCAGGCCACCCCGCCGGCGGAGCCGCCCCCCGAGTGGGGGCCCACCGCCGCGGACTACACCAACGTGCCCTACCCGCACCCGGTGGCTTTCCTGGAGTTCGCCGTGCACGGGGAGGATGTGCGCCTGGCGTACATGGATGTGGCGCCCGCGGGTGCGGCCAACGGGCGTACGGTCATGCTCTTCCACGGCATGAACTTCTTCGCCGCCGCCTTCGAGCCCACCATCGCGGCGCTGACGGCGGCGGGGTTCCGGGTCGTGGCCATCGACCGGCTCGGCTACGGTCGCTCCTCCAAGCCGATCATCCCCTACAACCTGCACCTGGCCGCCACCAACGCCAAGCGCGTGCTCGACCACCTGGGTATCGAGCGGGCCGCCGTGGTGGGCCACTCCATGGGCGGCATGGTGGCGGCGCGCTTTGCCTTCAGCTATCCGGAGACCGCCACGCGGCTGGTGCTCGTCAACCCCATCGGCCTCACGGATCCGCGCGGCTCCCGGCCGTGGCGGGACCCGCAGGAGGCGTACGCCGGCGTGCTGCGCTCCACCGGCTACCCATCGATTCTGCGCAACCACATGCGCTACTATCCCGAGTGGCGCCCCGAGTATCTGCAGTGGGTCCGCTACCAGTACGGCCTCACGCTGAGTGGCGAGTGGCCGCGCCTGGCCAGGGTGCGGGCGCTGCAGCAGCAGATTCTCTACGAGGACCCGGTCGTGCACGACTGGCCGCACATCCGCACCCCCGCGCTGGTCATCGGGGGTGAGGAGGACGGCCCCCGCTTCCCCGAGCTGGCGCGCAACGCGGCGGCCACACTTCCCGACGCCGAGCTGGTGCTCTTCCCGGGCGTGGGACACATTCCCCAGTTCGAGATCCCGGAGCGCTTCCATGCGGAGCTGATCCGCTTCCTCGCAGCGGGGCCGACGGTCGGCGGCTGAGGGCGGCAGCGAATGAGGCCGGTGGTCGGCGGCTGCCGCTGAGGCCGGCGGTCCGCGACTGCCGCTCCGGCCGGCGGCCCCTGGTGCCTCGGGCGCGCGCGCCTACCTTCCCTCCCATGCGCCTGGATCCCGCAGACGTGGCCCTCTGCGTGGCCGACGACGGCCCGCCCACCGCCTCGGGCGCCCGTCCCGTGGCCACGCCCATCGTCCAGACCTCCCTCTTTGCCCACCCCGATCTGGACTCCCTGGCGGACGCGCTGGCCGCCGAGCACGCCAGCCACGTCTACACGCGCGGACAGAACCCCACGGTCGAGGCGCTCGAGCGCAAGCTGGCGCTGCTCGAAGGCGGCGAGGCGTGCAAGGCGTTCGCTTCCGGGATGGCGGCGGTGAGCGCCGTGCTCATGGGGCTCCTCGAGGCCGGCGACCATGTGCTGTTCGTCAACCACACCTACGGTCCCACGCTCCAGCTGGCCGAGCACCTGGGCCGCTTCGGCATCACGCACTCCACGGTCCTGGACGTCGGCCCCGAGGCCGTGGCCGCCGCGCTCCGCCCGGACACGAAGCTGATCTGGCTGGAGAGCCCCGGCACCATGCTCTTCCGCCTGGTGGACGTGGCGGCGGTGGCGGTGCTGGCGCGCAAGCGCGGCGTCCTCACCTGCATGGACAACTCCTGGGCCACCCCGCTGCTGCAGAAGCCGCTGGCGCTGGGCGTGGACTTGGTGGTGCACAGCGCCACCAAGTACCTCGGCGGCCACAGTGACGTGGTGGCCGGCGCCGTCGTCACGAGCGCGGAGCGCCTGCGGCGGATCTTCTACCGCGCCTACCTGCTGAACGGCGGCGCGCTGGCCCCCTTCGACGCCTTCCTGGTGCTGCGCGGCCTGCGCACCCTGCCCGTGCGCCTGCGCCAGCACGAGGCGGACGCCCTGGAGGTGGCGCGCTACCTGGAGACGCACGACGCCGTGGCCGCCGTCCATCATCCCGCCCTGCGCGAGCCGGAGCTGGCCGCGCGCCAGATGGCCGGCACCTCCGGCCTCTTCAGCTTCGAGCTGGCGGACGCCGCCTACGCGCGCGTGCGCCGCTTCATCGACGCGCTCGCGCACTTCCGCATCGGCGTGAGCTGGGGTGGCGTGGAGAGCCTGGTCATCACGCCGAGCCGCGAGGACAACGCCGCCGCCCTGGCCGCCCGCGGCATCCCGCCCGGCCTCGTGCGCCTGTCCGTGGGCCTGGAGGGCGCGGAGCTGCTCATCGCGGACCTGGACCAGGCACTTTCATTCTAAGCGACGATGCCCGTCAGCTTCCGAGCGCGCCTCACCCGCGGGCGCCGCTGAACCTCCCGTGCCACCGTCCGACCCCATGAGCGCGCGCCGCCCACTCACGCTCGCCGAGGCGCTGCTCCCGGTGCTCACCATGTTCGCCCTCTTCACGGCGGGCGCGCTCACGCTGGGCACGAGCGGCGAGCTGCTGGTGGCCGTGCTGCTGGCCGCGGCGGCCGTGGCCGGCGCCGTGGCCGCCCGCCACGGACACGGCTGGGAGGAGATCCAGCGCGCCACCGGGGAGAAGCTGGCGGGCGTGCTGCCCGCCCTGCTCATCCTGCTCTCCATCGGGCTGCTCATTGCCACCTGGGTGCTCTCCGGCACCATCCCCTACCTGGTATACTGGGGGGTGCAGCTGGTGAGCCCGCGCTACCTGGCGCTCACCGCCTTCCTGGCCACCGCCACCATGTCTCTCTTCACCGGCACCTCGTGGGGCTCGGCGGGCACCATCGGCGTGGCGCTCATGGGCACCGCCGCCGCGCTCGGCGCGCCGCTGCCGCTCGTGGCGGGCGCCGTGGTCTCGGGCGCCTATTTCGGCGACAAGATGTCCCCGCTCTCCGACTCCACGAACATCGCCGCCATCGGCGCCGGCGCGGAGCTCTACGCGCACATCCGGCACATGGTGTGGACGGCGGGGCCGTCGTTCGTGGTGGCGCTGGTGGCCTACGCGCTGCTCGGCGGCGGCGCCGGCGCCGCCGCCGCGGGCGGGATCCCGGAGGACGCCCGCCGCCTGCTCGACGAGCTGGAGGCCGTCTTCACCCTGAACGCGCTGGTGCTGATCCCGGCGGCCATCGTGGTGTGGAGCATCCTGCGCCGCGTGCCGGCCGCCCTGGCCATCACCGCCTCCTCCGTGGTGGCGCTCGTGATGGGGGTGTGGCTGCAGGGGTTCGCCTTCGGGGACGCGGTGACGGCGGCCGTGGCCGGCTTCCGCGCCGACATGATCCCCGGGCTCGACCCCGGCGCGCTCGGCCAGGACTTCCTCGTGCTCGTGGAGCGAGGCGGCCTCTACTCCATGGCCACCACGCTGATCGTGGTCATCGCGGCCTTCCTGCTGGCCGGCGCCATGGATGCCGCCGGCGCCCTGGACCTGCTCATCGGCCGCATGCTGGCCGCGGTGCGCTCCGTCTTCGGCCTGATCGCCGCCACCATGGCCTCGGGCGCCACCATGATCGCGCTCACCAGCCACGGCGGCGTGACCTCGCTGGTCATCGGCGGCCTCTTCCAGAAGGCGTACGACGAGCGCGGTCTGGCGCGCGTGAACCTGTCCCGCTCGCTGGAGGACTCGGTGACCATCACCGAGCCGCTCATGCCGTGGACCGTCTCCGCGGTGTTCATCGCCACCACGCTCGGCGTGCCCACCACCGCGTACGCGCCCTGGGCGGTGTTCTGTTATGGCGGGACCTGCTTCTCACTGCTGGTGGCGGGCGCGTACCGGTGGACGGGGCGGGGTGTGCGAGCGGCGGGGCCCGGCCCGCCGCGTTCCGACGCGGTCCGCCCGGGCCACGTGCCGCCGAGCCTCAGCGGCACCGACGAGGTCCCCGGCGCGCCGCCACCCGCCAGGTGACGGGTGAAGACGCCGGCCGCGAGGGGCCGGCGGGGCCGGGTGAGGACGCCGTCCACCAGCGACCGGCGGGGCCCGGGGTCGGCGGCGCCCCACCCGATGCGGACGCCGCTACCTGGGACCGCATGGGGCTGGGTCTGCTCGGCGTCCGCGGCTGCGGCTGCATGCTGCTGCTCTACATCATCATGGCCCTGGCCGTGATGGCCGTGGGGGCCGTGAGCCTGCTCTTCACCTGATGGACATTCACAATGCCCACCGCAGCCGAGGGACCACCATGGGATCGCACAGCGCCACCATCCGCCGGGAGACCCGTGGCAACGACCACATCCTGGACCTGACGGACGATCTGCGGGCGGTGGTGCGGGCGAGCGGCATCCGCTGCGGACAGGCCACCGCCATGGTGGTGGGCTCCACCGCGGCGCTGACCACGCTGGAATTCGAGCCGGGCCTCGTGGAGCATGATCTGGCCGCCGCGCTGGAGCGGCTGTCTCCCCGCGAGGGCCGCTACGCGCACGAGGAGACCTGGCACGATGACAACGGCCACAGTCACGTGCGCGCGGCGCTGATCGGACCCTCGCTGGCGCTTCCCGTCGTGGACGGGGAGCTGCCGCTCGGCACCTGGCAGCAGGCCGTCCTGATCGATCTGGACACCCGGCCCAGGCGCCGGGAGGTGGTCGTGACGGTGGTGGGGGACTGAGACCAGCCCGCGCCCCGCGCTACACCTCCATGGCCGGCCCGCCCGCGCCCGGCATGCCGCCGCCCGGCCGGCGGCGGAGGGGCGCCGCGCGTTCATAGTCCCCGGTCCCGCCGCGGCTGATGCGCCGCGCGGCCACCAGCGCCTCCAGCACCAGCTCCGCGAGCGCCACGCGCTCACCGTCCGATTCCTCACCCGTGGAGAGGTCCTCCACGGCGTCCAGCAGGCCGGGAACCGTGCCGAAACCCTCCAGCGTGGCCGCCGTACCGGCCGTGTCCCCCAGGCGCAGCATGCCCCCCCGCTCGAAGTAGTCCACCACCTCCTCGAGCTGCTCCTCCACACCCGCGCCACCCCGGTTTTCGAACGTCTCGGCCGCCGCCGCCGCGATCAGCTCCCGCACGATCGTCTGGCTGCCGACCAGCTCGCCCTCGTACTCCAACTCCAGCTTGCCGGTCATGGCGGGCAGGGCCGCGTGCACGTCGCTCACGCGCGGGACCACCGTGTCCTCGCCGCAGAGCACGGCGCGCCGCTCCGCGCTGGAGACCGCCGCTTCCAGGGCCGTGATGGGCATGCGTTGGCTCACTCCTGAGCGCTGGTCCACGCGCTTGTCCTGCCGCGCCAGGAATGCCACCCGCTCGATGACCTCCTCCACGATGTCGGGCACCATCACCCGGGCACCGTCGCGCTCCGTCCAGGCCTCCTGCCGCGTGATGGCCACACCGTCGGGGATGGTGCGGGGATAGTGCGTGCTGACCTCCGCGCCGATGCGGTCCTTGAGCGGCGTGATGATCTTGCCGCGCGCGGTGTAGTCCTCGGGATTGGCCGTGAAGACCAGCAGCACGTCCAGCGGCAGGCGCACGGGATAGCCCTTGATCTGCACGTCACCCTCCTGCATGACGTTGAAGAGCCCCACCTGGATCTTGCCCGCCAGATCGGGCAGCTCGTTGACCGCGAAGATGCCCCGGTTGGCCCGGGGCAGCAGCCCGAAATGGATGGACAACTCGTCAGCCAGCACGTGCCCGCCGCGCGCTGCCCGGATGGGATCCACGTCTCCCAGGATGTCGGCAATGGTCACGTCGGGGGTGGCAAGTTTCTCCACGAAGCGGTGCTCCCGCGGCACCCAGGCCACCGGAGCGGCGTCACCCTGCTCCTGCACCAGCAGCCGGCCGTACCTGGACACGGGGCGCAGCGGGTCGTCATTCACCTCGCTCCCTTCCAGCACGGGGATCTCCTCATCCAGCAGGGAGACCAGCTGGCGCACGATGCGGCTCTTGGCCTGGCCGCGCAGGCCGAGCAGGATGAAGTTCTGCCGCGCCAGCAGCGCGTTGGCAATCTGCGGCACCACGCTGTCCTCGTAGCCCACGATGCCGGGGAAGAGATCCTCACCCGTCGCCAGCTTGCGCAGCAGATTGGCGCGCAACTCGTCCTTGACGGAGCGCGTCCGCCAATCGCTCTCCTTCAGCTCGCCCAGGGTCGTGGCGCGCTCAGCCATGGCTGTGTCCTTCCTTCGTGTGCACGATTGCCGTCTACTCCTCCACCACGATGCCCACGCCCTCCGGGGTGCTCACCAGACGAGGCAGGATGGCCCGCACAATTCGCTCGCGAAAGGCGGCCAACGCGTCGGCCACCGAGCCGAAGTCCGCCAGCTGCTCCAGCGTACGCACAGTGGGAAACACCATGGGCAACTCGCCCCGGGTGAAGCGCTCCAGCGCACTCCGCGGCGTGACCCAGGTCAGGTCCGTCATCTCGCGCGCGTCACTCCGCGCGGTGCCGCCGCCGGGCAGCTCGGCCAGGAAGAAGTGCGTGTCGTAGCGGCGCGGCTCCGCCTCGGGTGTGATCCAGTGCGCCGCGTGCACCAGGGCGTCCGGCTCCAGCCGAAAAGACTCCCCCTCCAGCAGGTCGGCCAGCGAGTGGCTCCCCGCCATCAGCCGCTCCCGCCACGCCTCCAGCTCCGGATCGACGGACGCATCCGGGGCCCATCCGCCGTCGGGCCGGCGCGCCAGCAGTATGCCGGTCTCCTCGAAGACCTCACGGGCGGCCGCCACGCGGAATGAAGGCCGCGGTTCCCGCGGCACCTCCCCGGCGCCCGCCAGCGCCCGCTCATCCCCGTCCGCCCGGTCCACCCGCCCCCCCGGGAAAACCCATGCGCCCGGCACGAACGCCGCGCCCCGATGGCGGCGCATCAACAGCACCTCGGGGCCGTCGGCCCCGTCACGCAGGAGCACGGCCGTGGCGGCCGGTCGCGGCTCCGCTGGCGTGTCGGAGGGCTCGGCCAGGTGGGCCAGCAGGCGCTCGGCAAAGCCCTCCGGGAGCCGCTCGCGCGGGATCACGAAGCGGGCATCGGGCGCGTCCGCCAGAGGGTCTCCGTCCGCCACGTTCACCCGCCCCGCTCGTTGCGGTAGCGGATGCCGCCCATCCAGGCCGCCACGTCCGCGGCGTTGACCACCCCCACTACCGTGTCATCCTCCACCACGAGGACGCGTCCGGTCGGGGCGGCGCGGAGTTCCTCGATGACCTCCGCCATGGGCATGTCGGCCGCCACGCGGGCCTCGTCGTCGGCGCCGTGAAAGCCGGGCGCGACCGGGCGCATGAGCCGCGCGGCCACGGCGCCCTCCAGCGCCGAGCGCGCCAGGTGTTGGCGCACGCTGGAGCGGGCCGCGTTGCCCAGGAACCAGCCGATGAACATCAGCCACAGACCGCTCACGATCTGTCCCGCCACGGCCAGCAGCACCCCGAAGCCGATGAGCAGCCACCCCAGCCCCTGGCCGGCGCGTGCCGCCACGCGCGTGGCCCGCGTCATGTCTCCGGTCACCTTCCACACCGCGGCGCGCAGCAGCCGCCCCCCGTCCAGCGGGAAGCCCGGCAGCAGGTTGAACACGGCGAGCGCCAGGTTCAGCGCCGCCAGATAGGTGGCCACCACCGCCACGGCGGGGGACGCGTTGGCCGCCACCGCCGCCAAGCCGATGAGCCAGAAAAGCGCGGCCAGACCGAAGCTGGCCAGCGGCCCCACGCCGGCGATCTGGAATTCGTCACCCGGTGTGGTGGACTCCGAGCGCGTACGCGCCAGCCCGCCGAAGACGAAGAGCGTGATGCCGTCCACTTCGATGCCCTTCACCCGTGCCACCACCGCGTGCGCCAGCTCGTGGATGATGAGGGACACGAAGAAGAGCACCGTGCCGCCCAGGCCCATGACCAGGTAGGCCGCGGAGGAGAGCCCAGGTGCAGCCGCGGGGAAGACGCCCGCCGAGAAGGACCACAGGATGAGGAAGAAGAGGATGAGCCAGGAGTAGTCCGCCGAGATGGGGAACCCCAGCATGCGCCCGAGTGAGAAACCGCGTGCCATCAGGCTCCTCCCCGGCGCAGCGCCACGTCGCGGTACGCCGCCGCCGACTCCGCCTCGAGCGCGTGGGCGCCGTCCACCACACGGCGCTCCCCACCCACCCAGACATCGCGCACGGCGTCCAGCGGGCCCGAGAGCGCGAGCAGCGGCGCCAGGGTGTCCGCCGACCAACCGGCCAGCGCCCGGTGCTCCAGGTCCACGCTCACCAGATCGGCCAGGGCGCCCGGCTCGATGCGCCCGGCGTCCAGGCCCAGCGCCCGGGCACCGCCCGCGCTGGCCGCCTCCAGCAGCGCCGGAGCGGAGGCCAGCCGGTCCTGGTCCGCGCGGGCCAGCACCACCCGGCGCATGCTGCGCAGTCGCTCGTGATATTCCAGGGAACGCATCTCGTCGAAGGGATCGATGACGGTCTGGCTGTCGGTGCCCAGGGCCAGCGGCACCCCGGCGGCCAGCAGCTCCGCCGCAGGGAGGATGCCGTCCCCCAGATCCCGCTCCGTGGTGGGGCACGCGCAGACGGTGCCGCCGCTCGCCGCGAGCGCCTGGATCTCCGCCTGCTCCAGGTGCGTGGCATGCACCACGGTGGTGTCGGGTCCGAGCGCCCCCTCCGCGTCCAGCAGCGCCACCGGCCGCAAGCCGTACGCGGCCAGGCACGCGGCCACCTCGGCCGGCTGCTCCGCGGCGTGCGCATGCAGCGGGACGCCCCGCGCACGTGCCCACGCCGCCAGCTCCCCCAGCCACGCGCGCGGCACCGCACGCACGCTGTGGGCCGCCACGCCCACCGTGACCAGCCCGTGGCCGCCACCCCCCTGGCCGCCACCCTCCTGGCTGACCGCCGCCAGCAGGCCGGCCGTGCGCTCCAGAAACGCCTCCCGCGTGGGCGCCGCGAAGCGCCGTTGCTCGGCCGCGAGCGGCGCGCCGATGGCGCCCGTGGCGTAGCACACGTTCAGCAGGCGGATGCGGATCCCCGCCGACCGGGCGGCCGCGAGCACACGCAGCGCCAGTTCGTTGGGCTCGGCGTAGGGCGCGCCGTCCGGCCGCATGTGCAGGTAGTGGAACTCACCCACGGCGGTCCAGCCGGCGCGCAGCATCTCCACGAAGCAGAAGCGCGCCACCACCTCCACCTCCGCGGGCTCCAGCGCGCCCGCCACGCCGTACATGGCCTCCCGCCAGCTCCAGAAATCGGCGTGCGGCTGGCCGATCGGCCGCCACTGCGCCCGGCCGCGCAGCAGCCGCTGGAAGGCGTGCGAATGCGCGTTGACGAAGCCGGGCAGGAGCGCGCGCGCCGGCAGGTGCAGCGCGTCGTCGCTTACATCCGTGGCGGGAACCAGCGCATGGATGTGCCCCGTTTCCGGATTCAGCACCACGGCCAGGCCGGCCTCGAAGCGGCCATCCCGCCACAGCAGTTCGGGGACCAGTGTGGTCACGGGCCGCCCGGCGCGTCGCGCTCAACCGGGGGCGGTTCGAACCACTCCCCTGGGTCGTAGCAGCCGACCAGCGCAGCGGGCGCGGCGGGCAGCGCGGCGTGCAGCGCGCGGCGGATCTCCCGCGGGTCGGTGGCGGTGCCCACCCAGCGGGCGCCGGCGTAGCGGTAGGTCGAGTCGGCCAGCTGCACCGCCCAGACGCCCGGACGCGTGCGCTCCTCCAGGCGGAGCTCAGCCAGGTACCAGCCGCCCACCCGCATGATGGCGCCGGCCTCCACGGCGCCGGGCCACTCGCCGGCCGCGCCCAGTTCCGGTTCGGTGGCCAGCAGTCCCACGATGAGCGACTGCCCTTCCGGGGAGTCTGGCAGCACGAGCAGCACGGAGTCGCAGGCCTCCTCGGAAAGCCTGGGCACCACCAGGGTGTCCGGGACGGGCAGCACGGCGCCGGGCTCCTGCCCTTGATCGGCGCTCTCGTCGGCGCCGCCGCACGCCGCCAGCACGAGCAGGACGGCAGGCAGAAGCCGGCGCGTAACTGGCCGCCCGCCCGCATCGGCAGGCCACGCCGACCACCTCACGCGTTGCCCTCCAGCATGGGGAGGCGGACCCCGCCCTGGCGCGCCGTGGCCAGCGCCTCCTCATAGCCGGCGTCCGCGTGGCGCGCCACGCCGATGGCCGGATCATTGGTGAGCACCCGCTCGATGCGGGCGCGCATTTCCGGTGTGCCGTCGGCCACGAGCACCTGGCCGGCGTGCAGCGAACGGCCGATCCCCACGCCGCCGCCGTGGTGGAAGGACACCCAGCTGGCGCCGCTGGCCGTGTTCAGGAGGGCGTTCAGGATCGGCCAGTCGGCCACCGCGTCACTGCCGTCCTTCATGGCCTCCGTCTCACGGTAGGGGGACGCCACGGAGCCGGTGTCCAGATGGTCCCGGCCGATGACCACGGGGGCGGACAGCTCGCCGGACGCCACGAGGTCGTTCAGCGCCACCCCGAAGCGGGCGCGCTCCCCGAGCCCCAGCCAGCAGATGCGCGCGGGCAGTCCCTGGAAGCGGACCTTTTCCCGGGCCATGCGGATCCAGCGGGCCAGGTGGTCGTCCTCGGGGAAGAGCTCCAGGACCAGGTCGTCCGTACGGTGGATGTCGGCCGGGTCGCCTGAGAGCGCGGCCCAGCGGAAAGGCCCCTTGCCGGCGCAGAAGAGCGGGCGCACGTAGGCGGGCACGAAGCCGGGGAAGGCAAAGGCGTCCGCGTAGCCCCCATCGCGCGCCTGCCCGCGCAGGTTGTTGCCGTAGTCGAAGGTGACCGCACCCCGGCCCATGAGCTCCACCATGGCGCGGCAGTGCTCCGCCATCCCCGCCATTGAGCGCCGGACATAATCGTCGGGGTCGGCGCTGCGCAACTCCTCGGCTTCCGCCAGGGACACACCGGGCGGCACATAGCCGTTCAGGGCATCATGGGCGGAGGTCTGATCCGTGACGATGTCCGGCGTAACGCCACGCCGCACCAGCTCGGGCAGCACCTCGGCGCAGTTGCCCACCAGGCCCACGCTGAGCGCCTCGCCGCGCCCGGCGGCGCCCGTGACCCAGGCCAGCGCCTCGTCCAGCGAGTGGCTCATGCGATCGCAGTAGTCCGTGTCCACGCGCCGGCGGATGCGCGCCGCGTCCACGTCCACCACCAGGATGACGCCCTCGTTCATGGTGGCGGCCAGCGGCTGGGCGCCGCCCATGCCGCCCATGCCGCCGGTGAGCACCCAGCGGCCCTTCAGGGTGCCGCCGAAATGCTCCCGCGCCACCGCGCCGAAGGTCTCGTAGGTGCCCTGCAGGATCCCCTGCGTGCCGATGTAGATCCACGAGCCGGCGGTCATCTGCCCGTACATCATGAGCCCCTGCCGCTCCAGCTCCCGGAAGGTGGCCCAGTCCGCCCAGTCCCCCACCAGGTTGCTGTTGGCAATGAGCACGCGGGGGGCGTGTACATGGGTGCGGAATACGCCCACCGGCTTGCCGCTCTGCACCAGCAGCGTCTCGTCGTCGCCCAGGGTGCGCAGGGTACGCACGATGGCGTCGTAGGCCTCCCAGCTCCGCGCGGCGCGGCCGGTGCCGCCGTAGACCACCAGGTCGTCGGGACGCTCCGCCACTTCGGGATCCAGATTGTTCATGAGCATGCGGAGCGCCCCCTCCTGCTGCCAGCCGCGGCAGGAGAGGGTCGTGCCGCGCGGCGCCCGCACGGGGCGCGCGCCCGCCACCGTAGCGCCCCCGGTAATCACTCCGTCACCCATGGCTCCTCCCTCCCGTTGGCCCCTCGTCCGACCACCGCCCGTTGCGCCGACGGCAAGAGGGCGGCCACCTTGCGCAACCTACGTAGTGCGGCGGAGGCGGGCCATGCGTCCGCGGCCGCCCGAACCGGCAAGGAATCCACGGACGATGCGGCAGCGTTTCCTCTCCCTTGTCCTCCTCGGCGCCATCCTGGCGGCGGGCGGTGACGCCACAGCCCCCGAGCCCGTTCCGGACGTGATCTCGGCGTACGCGCTGGAGAGCCCGCATCCCCTGGTGCGGCGCCTCACCGTGCAGCTCTCCGCACCGGGCGCCGTGGAGGTGGTCTGGGAAACCGACGGCGAGCCGGTCCTGCGCGTTCAGCGGGAGGAAGTCCGCACCACCCATGAGCTGGCGCTGGCCAGACTGCTGCCGGGCCGCAGCTACCGCATTGAGGCCCGGGGCCTCGACGGCCAGCGCCGCGGTGAGCCGTGGGACACCGTCGTGACCATTCCCTCGCTACCGGCCGATGTGGCGGCGCTCACCTTTGCAGCGGAAGGGACGCCCACGGCGCCGCTCACGCTGGTGGAGGTCGTGGGATCCAGCTCGGGGTGGAGCGGAGCGGTGCTGGTGGACGGTCAGGGACGGGTGTTGTGGTACCACGCGAGCACGGGCTCCCTGTTCGGCACCGCCGTCCGTCCAGGCGGCAGCATTCTCATGCTGGATCATACGCTCGGCATCGTGGAAGTGGGCCTCGACGGCGGTACGCTCCACCTCCTGCCCCAGGATGCGGAGCCCTACGGTGAGATCCACCACGACCTGACGCTCACGCCCCTGGGATCGGTGCTCTTCCTGGCCCGTGACCCGCGCACGGTGGATGGTCAGGAGGTGGTGGGGGAAGCCATCTGGGAGTGGGACGCCGCCGCCGGCACCCTGGAGAAGCACTGGTCCGCGCACGACCATTTCCAGTGGCCGGAAGAGGTCGGGGAACGCTCATCGCCCAGCAACTGGCTGCACGCCAACAGCATCGAGGTCGGGGCGCGGGGCAACGTCATCATCTCCGGGCGCAACACGGACCAGATCTGGTCCGTGGCCCCCGACTACGCCGCCGTGGAATGGCGGCTGGGCGGCGAGGGCGCCACATTGCCCCTTCCGCCGGCTGACCGCTTCTACGGTCAGCACGGCGCGCGCGAGGTGGCGCCGGACCGTATCATCCTGTTCGACAACGGCTTCGGCCGGCCGGACGGCCAGTTCTCCCGGGCCGTGGAATTCCAGGTGGACAGGGGCGCGGGCACCGTGCGGAAGATCTGGGAGTACCGTCCTGCGCCCGACATCTACGCGGCCCTCGTGGGATCGGTACGGCGCCTGAGCAACGGCAACACCGTGATCAACTTCGGCATGCACGCGGGTCATGTAGGCTCCACGGGCCCGCTCAGCGTGGTGGAGGTGGCGCCCGACGGCGCCGAGGTTTGGCGGCTCACGCCGGGACCGGCGCTCACCCGGATCTATCGCGCCACGCCGCTGATGTCGTGGTTCGGTGAGGAAGCCGGGGGTTGAAACTCAGCCTGGATTGTGGAGTATTTGAAGCAGGAACGAGTCGCGAATCCGGCGCGCGCACGGCCGTGACCGACGCGCGCCGTACCATGGCGCCAGTGAACCACTGCGGAGTCCACAGTTGAGCCGATCCAAGCCCGTGAAGCCCGTGAAGCCCGAAGCTGCCGAGACCGGTGCTAAGCGCCCGCCCGCAGAGCCGCCTTCCATGCGCCGTACGCTGGTGGAATGGGCCAAGTCCATTGCCGTGGCGTTCGTGCTGCTGGTGATCATCAAGACGTTCATCTTCCAGATGTTCACCATCACCTCCGGATCCATGGAAGGCACGCTGCTGGTGGGTGACTTCCTGGCGGTGAGCAAGTCGGCCTACGGTGCCACCGTTCCCGGCACGGGTGTGCAGTTCCCCGGCTACAGCGAGCCGGACCGCGGGGATGTCATTGTCTTCCGCGGGCATCACGAACCCATCGACCTCGTGAAGCGGCTGGTAGGCATGCCCGGGGACACGCTCGAGATGCGCCGTGGCGTGCTGCACGTGAATGGTGACGCGCAGGAAGAGCCGTACGTCCGCCACACCGTACCGGACAGTGACACGAGCCACGCCTGGATGCGCTGGCAGCGGGATTATCTCATCGGGCAGGCCGCGGAGAACGCCAGCAGCTACTTCCCCACGCGCGACAACTGGGGACCCATCGTGGTGCCGCAGAACCGCTACTTCGTCATGGGAGACAATCGTGACGAGAGCCTGGACTCGCGCTACTGGGGCTTCGTGCCGCCCGAGTCCATCAAGGGCAAAGCCGTCTTCCTGTACTTCTCCTACGACCGGAGCAGCGCCGGCTTCCCGGTCCTGGGCTCCATCCGCTGGGATCGGCTGGGAACCCTGCTACGCTGACAGGGCGCCGGTACCGGTAAGCGACGTCCCCGCGCATGCCGCCGGCGTCGCGCTCCCGATCTCGGCACAGCGCACGGGATTGCGCCCCGCGTGGCGGCGGCCGCGGCCGCCGCCGGGGGAGAGCGCATGAGCCGCCCCCGCGGGCGGACCGGAGGAAACCCATGCTCGGGGACAACCGGGACGCGAGCCTCGACTCCCGCTACTGGGGCTTCGTGCCGCGGCACGCGTTCAAGGGAAAGGCCCTCTTCATCTACTTCTCCAACGACAGCGAGACCTCCCGCCTCCCGGTGCCCAGCACCATCCGCTGGCAGCGGATCGGCGACCGCATCCGCTGAGGCGGGCGGGGTGCCGCCGCCCGACCTGGGCGGGCGCCGGGCCGGCTGCGCCGATGCGCACCGGCCGCCCTCGCGCCGCGGCGCGGCAGTCCGCACATTGCATCGAACGTCCCACCCCTGCCACGGAGCTGCCCATGCGCCTCGCTGCCTCTCTCAGCGCCCTCGCCGTCGTGCTCGCATCCGTCCTCCCGCGGGCCGCTGCCGCCCAGGCCGACCGTACCCGCGGTCCCGGCGGAGGTGATCCGACCGTCCCGGACGCGGCCCAGCTGGCCCGCCAGGAGGAGAGCGCGCTGGCACCATTGGTGGAGCGCTACGCGACCGACCGCCGGGCCGTACCGCGCCGCTACGACGCGGACTACTCCCCCGAGCGGCGTGCCCGGCTGCGGAGCTTCCTGGAGACGTGGCGCGCGGAACTGGCGAACGTCGCTTTCCAGGAACTGGGGCGGGAGAGCCAGATCGATCATGTGCTCCTGGACAACGAGCTGCGTTACGAACTGGCGCTGCTGGACCGGGAGGAGCGCGAGTGGCGGGAGATGGCGGCGCTGCTCCCGTTCGCGCCGGAGCTGATCACCCTGCAGGAGGAGCGGCGCGCCATGGCGCCGGTGGCCCCGCGGGAGACGGCGCGCCTTCTGACCGACGTGGCCGTGCGGGTGGACTCGCTGCGGGAGGAGCTGGAGCGGCTGCCGCGCGACGGGACGGCGGCGGAGCGGCTGGGCACCACGCAGGTGATTGCCTTCCGGACGGCCGGTACGGTGGAGGGGCTGCGCCGCATGTTGGATCGATGGCACGGTTACTACGCCGGCTACGACCCGCTCTACACGTGGTGGGTGCGGGAGCCGCACGGGCGCGCCGACGAGGCGTTGCAGGCGTACGGGCGCGCGATCCGCGAGCGGGTGGTGGGCATCCGCCAGGGCGAGCCCGAGCCGATCATCGCGGATCCCATCGGCGCGGCGGGGCTGGCCGCCGATCTCGAGCACGAGATGATTCCCTACACGCCCCAGGAGCTCGTGGCCATAGCCGAGCGCGAGTTCGCCTGGCTGGACGAACGGATGCTGGAGGCGTCGCACGAGCTGGGCTACGGCAAGGACTGGCACGCCGCGCTCGAGCACGTCAAGAACCTGTACGTGGAGCCAGGAGACCAGCCGGAGCTGATCCGGGAGATGGCGCTGGAGGCGGCGGAGTTCGTGAAGACGCGCGACCTCCTCACCGTGCCGCCGCTGGCGGAAGAGATCTGGCGCATGGAGATGATGACGCCCGAGGCGCAGCTTACCAGCCCCTTCTTCCTGGGTGGCGAGGTCATCCGCGTGTCCTATCCCACGGACGCCATGGCCCACGAAGACAAGCTCATGAGCCTGCGGGGCAACAACCCGCATTTCTCGCGGGCCGTCGTGCACCATGAGCTCATCCCGGGGCACCACCTGCAGGGCTTCATGAATGACCGCTACGCCACCCATCGCGGCCTCTTCAGCACGCCCTTCTGGACCGAGGGCTGGGCGCTCTACTGGGAGATGCGGCTCTGGGACATGGACTTCCCGCGCGGGCCGGAAGACCGCATCGGCATGCTCTTCTGGCGCATGCACCGGGCGGCGCGGATCATGTTCTCGCTGAACGTGCACCTGGGCAACTGGACGCCGCAGGAGGCCATCGACTTCCTGGTGGAGCGGGTGGGGCACGAGCGCGCCAACGCCGAGGCGGAGGTGCGCCGCTCCTTCAACGGCAGCTATCCGCCGCTCTACCAGGCCGCCTACATGCTGGGCGGCATGCAGTTCCGCGCGCTGCAGCGGGAGCTGGTGGAATCCGGGCGCATGAGCGAGCGGGCATTCCACGACACCATCCTGCGGGGCGGCACCATGCCGGTGGAGATGGTGCGCGCGCGCCTCATGCCGGACGTGGAACTGCGGCCGGGGTACCGGGCCGCGTGGCGCTTCGGCGAAGCGGCGGCTTCGGGGCGGTAGGGGGGCGGGCGCCCCCTGCCAATCAGGCAGGCATCCACCACACCCCTGCCGTTCCGCCAGCACCGCGCGGCCCCGTCGCAGAGCAGCCGAGGCTCCACATGCTCGCTCAGTCGTCCGCCCACCACACTCCCCCAACACCTTCGGGGCCGGCGGCGGCACACTGGCAAGGATACTGCCCTCTTCAGGCCCCGGATTCGCGCGCTCCCGCCACATCGTCGCACGGGCGCGCGCCTCGTCACCGAAGGAGTACCATGCCCAAGCCCGAGACTCTGCCCGTGCTGCCCATGCGGGACACCGTCATATTTCCCGGGGTGGCCATCCCCATCAACGCCGGCCGCCCGGGCACCCTGGAGGCCATCAAGGCGGTGCTGGACGGAGACCGCCGCCTCTTCGCGGTCTGCCAGCGCGAGAACGTGGATGACGTGGAGCCGGCCAACCTCTACGAGACGGGCGTGATCGTCCACATCGTGCAGGTGCAGCGCGGCTCGGGCGGCCTGCAACTGGTCATCCAGGGTGAATCACGCGCGCGTGCCATGTCCTATGACACGGCCGGCGAAGCCATGCTGCAGGCGGAGGTGGTGTCCGTCAGCGTGGATGAGCCGGAGCTGGAGGAGGACCCCGCCCTCACCGCGCTGGATCGCGAACTGCGTGAGCGCTCCGCCGAACTGGCCCGCCGCCGCGGCATGCCCGCCGAGGTGCTGGACCAGATTGTCCGCAACGTGGAGACGCCCGGCGCCTTCGCGGACCTGGTGGCCTTCTACCTGGACATGGAGTCCGAGGAGAAGCAGCTGCTGCTGGAGATGCTGAACATCCCGGAGCGCATGCGCCGCGTGCTGGTGGGCGTGGAGCAGGACATCCTGCGCCTGGAAGCGCAGCAGGAGATCCAGGAGACGGTGCAGAAGGAGCTGGGTGAGAAGCAGCGCGAGATGGTGCTGCGCGAGCAGATGAAGGCCATCCAGAAGGAGCTCGGCGAGGAGGAGGGGGAGGACATCGAGGAGCTGCGCGAGCGCATCGAGGCGCTCGAGCTGCCCGACGCCGCCCGCAAGGAGATCTTCCGCGAGCTGGGGCGCCTGGAGCGCTCCAACCCGCAGTCCGCCGAGTACCAGGTGCTGCGCACCTACCTGGAGTGGGTGACCGAGCTGCCGTGGGGTGAGCGCACCGAGGACAAGATCGACCTGGACCAGGCCGAGGTCATCCTGGAGGAGGACCACTACGGGCTGGAGGACGTCAAGGATCGCGTGCTCGAGTTCCTGGCCGTGCGCAAGCTGCAGGCGGAACGTGCGGCCGAGGAGGCGGAGCTGGAAGCCGCGGAGGACGAGGCGCGCCTCAGGGGTGAGGATGTGATCGGGAATTTGCAAGCGACGTCGCCTGAAAGCGACGATGGCGGCGCCGGCTCCGCGGCCGTACCCGGGCCCAACGCCCCGCTCGACCACACGGACACCCCTGACGAGCACGATCCCGACGTGGATCCCGCGACCCGCGAGAAGCGCGCTCGCGCGCGCGCCGTGGGGCGCGGACCGATCCTGCTCTTCGTGGGTCCGCCGGGCGTGGGCAAGACGAGCATCGCCAAGTCCATCGCGCGGGCGCTGGGGCGCAAGTACGTGCGCATGGCGCTTGGCGGCGCGCGCGACGAGGCGGACATCCGCGGCCACCGGCGCACTTACGTGGGCGCCATGGCCGGCCGCATCCTGCAGGGGCTGCGGCAGGCGGGGACCAAGAACCCCGTCTTCCTGCTGGACGAGGTGGACAAGCTGGGCGTGTCGCTGCAGGGGGATCCCTCCGCGGCGCTGCTTGAGGTGCTGGACCCGGCGCAGAACCACTCCTTCACGGACCACTACCTGGGCGTGCCCTTCGACCTCTCGGAGGTGCTCTTCGTGGCCACCGCCAACTGGCGCGACCGCATCCCGGCGCCGCTGCTCGACCGCATGGAGACGGTGGACTTCAGCGGCTACACGGAGCAGGAGAAGCTGGAGATTGCCAAGCGCTACCTGCTGCCGCGGCAGCGTGAGGAGAGTGGCCTGAAGGTAGCGGCCTTCCAGGTGAGCGACGACGCCGTGCGGCGGATCATCAGCGAGTACACCCGCGAGTCGGGCGTGCGGCAGCTAGAGCGCGAACTGGGCAAGCTGGCCCGCAAGGCCGCACGCAGGATCGCCACCAGCCCGGACCTCGAAGCCGTCCATCTGGAAGCGGATGACGTGCTGCCGCTGCTCGGCCGCGCCCGCGTGCACCCCGAGCGGGCCGCGGTGGAGGACAAGGTGGGCGTGGCCACCGGCATGTACTACACGCCCATGGGGGGGGACATCATGTTCGTGGAGGCCAGCGTCTACCGGGACGCCAAAGACAACCTCATCCTCACCGGCCAGCTCGGTGACGTGATGAAGGAGTCCGCGCGCGCCGCGCTGACGTACGCCAAGACGTATGCCAGCCGCCTGGGCATCGACCCGAAGACGCTGAAGGACGTGGAGCTGCACGTGCACGTGCCGGCAGGCGCCGTCCCCAAGGACGGCCCCTCAGCGGGCGTGGGCATGGCCACCGCCATCGTCTCAGCGCTCTCCAACCGTCCCGCCCGGAACGACGTGGCCATGACGGGCGAGATCACGCTCACGGGCCGCGTGCTGCCCATCGGCGGCGTCAAGGAGAAGGTGCTCGGCGCCTACCGGGCGGGCATCCGCGAGGTCATCCTGCCCGCCGACAACGAGCCGCACCTGGACGACCTGCCGGAGGCCATGCGCAGTGAGATGACCTTCCACCCGGTCTCGGAGCTGGGCCAGGTGCTGGCGCTGGCGCTGCGCGGCGCGGCGCTCGAGGAGGGGAGCATCGTGTATCCCGAGGGGATCGTGCCGCCCAAGGAGTTCGGCGGCGGGGAGCCGCGGCTGCATCACTGAGGCCTGACCGGGGCCCGGCGGGGCCATCCAGGTGAGCCCCGCCGACCACCGGCGCCGTGGGGACCGGCCGCCGGCGCCGTGGGGACCGACGGCCGCCCGCGCCGCATGGCCGTGCGGACTCACCTCGAAGCGGCAGGCCACCTTCCCGGCCGCGCTGTGCCGAGAACTCGGCGTCCGTCCCGGGGACAAGCTGGTGCTGGAACGCCGCGACATCGACGGCGCGCCGGCCTGGCTGCTGCGCAAGCCGCGGCCGGACTGGTCGTGGGCGGGATCGCTCGGCTGCTACGCGGCGGGGCGGACGCACGACTGGGACGCCATCGAAAGAAGCATCGAGCGTGGGCGCGCGAATGAGCCTGGGGCTTGACACCTCCGTCGTGGTGCGCCTGCTGGTGGGTGAACCCGAAGCCCAATTCCGCTCGGCCAGGGAGCGATTGCAGCGTGCGCACGCCGAGGCGGAGTCCGTCCTGGTGACGGATCTGGTGGTGGTCGAGAGCTATTTTGCCCTGCGCCACTATTACGATGTTCCCGACGAGGAAGCGCGGACGCGGCTGGCCCAGCTGCTCTCCTCGGGCGTGGTGGACCCCTCTCCACCGAACCTTGCCGATGTGCTGGCGCTGGCAGCGCCTTCGGGGCTGGCCGACCACCTCATCCACCACCGGTACGCCCACCTGGAGGCCACCACGCTGACGTTCGACCGGGCGCAGGGTGACCACGAGGGCGCTGAATTAGTCTGAGGCATCGCCGAAGTTCAGCGGCCGTCCCGGCTCAATTGACGGCACGGTTCGACTGGGCTACTTTGAAGTCGATCGGTTAATTTATAAGCCACATGGTTCAACTATAAACCAATGTTAAACCCGCTCGACCACATTCTCGGGACGACTGCGAAGGTTCGCCTGCTGCGCGCCCTGCTCCCGCTCGAGAGTTCCGCGAGTGGGCGGGAGGCGGAAAGGCTGGCCGCGGTCTCGCACCTCTCTGCCATCCGTGCGTTACATGACCTCGTAGCCCTGGGCGTGCTTGACCGCACGACCACCCCGGCTACGCACCTCTACCAGATCAATCGGGAGCATGACCTGGTCCCCTTCCTGGAGTTGCTCTTCGAGCAGGAGTCAGAGCGGTTGGCCTCCCTGCGCGGAGAGATCGAGGCCGCGCTGACCTCAGCGGGCCTGACGGACACGGTTGCGTCGGTGGCCCTTTTCGGGAGTGCCGCACGGGGAGAAGCTCGGCCTGAAAGCGACCTCGATTTAGTCGTGCTCGTGGAGGAACGCTCACGTACGGAAGCCGCAAGCGATCTCGTTGGAGCGGTGTCCGACCGCGTGCGCGAGCGCTACGGGGCCCGCGCCTCCGTTCTGGTGCTCGCGATACCGGAGGCGCGTCACCGGCTCCAGGATGGCGACCCCCTGATGGAGGACATAATGCGGGATGGCCGAAATCTATTCGGACTGCGCGTTCAGGAGGTGCTCGGCGCATGGTGAATCTGGGCAAAACCCGGCAGATGGATCGCTCACAGGCGTCGAAATACCTGCGCGTCGCCCGAGCTCTGCACTCCACCGCGGAGGATCTGGGCCAGCTCGCTTCAGAGGGAGACACCTACGGGAACGCCCTGGCTATCGTTGCCATCCACGCCGCGATCGCTTACGCCGACGCGCTATCGATCGCATTCCGGGAACTCAAGTCCGTGGACGGCGACCACTCCATGACCGTAGCCACCCTCCGCCATGCCATCGGCCACCGGGCGGACGAGGCGCAGATCCGAAGACTTGAGAACATCATCGACCAGAAATCGGCAGTCTCCTACCAGGGCCGGTGCTACATGATTGCCGACGCTGAAGCCCTCGTGAAGAAGCTGGATTCGTTCGCGCAGTGGGCACTCATGCTCTGGGAGGAACGGCCGTGACCTTCACACCGGCGATGCCCACAGTGCACCATCGTCAGCGGCGCGCAACTCGATGCCCACCCCCGGCACACCCTCGGTCCAGCCGAGCGGCTCGGTGAGGACCACCGGATCAGGCCGCCCGTCCGACTCCTGCGTCACCTGCGGCACGCCCCTCGCCGGCCGCTACTGCCACGCCTGCGGCGAGCGCGCCCTGAACCCGCGCGACACCCGCCTCGGCGCCTTCCTCCGGGATGCGCTCGCGGGCGTCCTCGACTTGGATTCGCGCCTGTGGCGGAGCTTTCGCGCGCTGGTGACCAGGCCGGGGCTGCTCACCGCCGAGCACATCCGGGGCAGGCGCCGTCCCTATCTCGGCCCCCTCCAGGTCTTCCTCCTGGCCAACCTGCTCTTCTTTGCCGTGCTCACCACCATCGGCGGCTTCAACACCTTCACCACCCAGCTCCGCTACCAAGTCGGCCAGCCGGTCTACGGGGAGGTGGCGGAGCGCCTCGTGGCGCGCAGGGGCGCACCGGCGAGCCCTGAGCGGCAGGCCTACGCGCGCCGCTTCGATGAATCCACCGAGCATTACGCCAATTCGCTCGTGATCCTGATGGTGCCGCTGTTCGCGGTTGTGCTCTGGCTCCTGCACGGATGCCGCAGGCCGTTCGTGCACGAGACGGTCATGGCGCTCCACTTCCTTGCCTTCACGTTGCTCGTCATGATCGCGCTACCGCTGCTGATCCGGGCGGCGGGCTGGGTGGCACCCGCCGCGGCCGTGCGCATGGAATCGGATCTCGTACTGAGTGTGATTCTCACGGCGGGGCTGGGTCTCTACCTGGCCGCCGCGCTGCGGCGTGGCTTCGGCTGCGGTGTGGGCGCCAGCCTGGCTCGTGGCCTCGTGGGCGCGGTGGCGATGGTCCCGGTTCTCACGATCTACCGGATGCTGCTCTTCTTTGCCGTCTACTTCACGCTGGATTGAGCGGCCTCAGACCTCACCGCCCCGCACCACCCGCCAGCGCACGATGGTCGGCACGCCCAGATCATCCGTGCGGGTGCCCCACACGTGGTCCCCGTCGAGCGTGAGCACCTCCGCATCCTCCGGCACGGCCACCACCGCCGTGCGCCCCTCCGGCTCCACCACGTCCCAGCGGCCCGTCTCCCGCTCCGCCCAGACCACGTCTCCGGCGGCCGCGCGCACGGTGCGAGCGAACGGGCCGGCCGGCCGGGTGGTGGTGGGCGGCTCGTAGGCGGGCGCGTCGAAAGCCTCACGCACGGCCCGCTCCCAGGCGCCGCGACTGGTCAGACCCCGCGTGATCATATGCCCGCCCGGCCCGTCCTCCGCCTCCACCTGCCGCGCCACCCACGCGTCCACCTCCGACGACGGTACCGGCACCGGCACGTAGGGGACGCTGGTGCGCCACAGCTCCGTCCCGTGCGGATCCACCACCCGCACGTGGTAGGCGGCGCTGTCGGGATGCGTGGGCACGGGCCGCTCCAGCACCGCCAGGCGGGAGCCGTCCGGGGCCAGCGCCACCAGGTCACCCGTGGGCCAGGGATTGGGCAGGTAGCTCTCCACGCCCGGCACCACCACGCGCAGGTTGCGGTCACCCCAGCGCGTGTCCGCCAGCTGCGTATGCGTGAGCCCCTCGATGCGCTCGAAGGAGAAGCGCGTGTGCGAGGTGTCCAGCACCGCCACTAGCGGCGCCCCGTCGGCCATGACCCCGGCCAGCGTCCAGTCCCCGTGCGGGAAGCGCGCGCGGGCGGCCTCCAGGTGCTCGGCCGTGTCCACCACGCGGCCATCCACGAACCGCGTGCTGCGCGCATGCCGCCCGTCCGCCACCCAGAGCGTGTCCCCCAGCAGGCCGATGGCCGCCACGCGCCGGAACTCGCCCGGCCCGTCTCCCTCCCCGCCCACACGGCCAAGGTAGGTACCGGCCGTGTCGAAGCGGAGCACGGCCGGCGTGCGGCCGTCCACCACGAGGAGCTGGCCGTGGCCGGTGGGCAGAATGAAAAGGACGGAGGTCAGCGGTGCCTCGTCGCTTGGAGAAAAGACGCGCGCCTCAGCGAGCGTCCAGCGCTCGGGCTCTCCGCCGGTCGGTGCGGGCGGCCCCTCGGCGCACGCGATCAGGACCACGACCAGGGCCAGGCACGTCCAGGCGGCATGGATCGGCTGCGGCTTCATGGGCTTCCTCCGTGCGGGCGCGTGTCGGGAAGCGGCACATGGACCTTGACCTCCAGCCGCGCTGCCGCTACTTTCCATCTTGCACGAGTGAGGCTTCAGGCCCAACCGGGCCCTGGAGCAAGGAAACAAGGACCAGGGCGCTCGCGCTCAGGTCCTTTTTTTTTCATCCGATGCACGCCCGCGGCGGGGGGCGAAAACGCCCGCACAGTGATGATCGATGGGTACGGACATACCGCACCTCGAGTCATCCACACCCAGAGGAGTTGGTATGCGTACCACGGGAACCGTGAAGTGGTTCAATGACAGCAAGGGCTTCGGCTTCATCACGCCGGAGGACGGGTCGAAGGACTGCTTCGTCCATCACTCGGCCATCCAGGGCAGCGGCTTCAAGTCGCTCGCCGAGGGTGATCGCGTCGAATTCGACATGATCGAGGAGGCCAAGGGCCCCAAGGCCCAGAACGTCTCCCGCGTGGAGTAGTTCGGCCGGGCGGCCATGAGCCGCCCGAGCACAGAGGAGCCCACTCCGCCACGTGCGGGGTGGGCTCCTTTGCGTGGGGGCATGGCCGCGCCGGACTCAGCCGCGGAAATCGCTCGGCGCCACCAGCACATTGGAGGCGGCCGCGAAGAACGGCTGCTTGGGCCGGTCCGTGAAGGCCAGCTCGAGGAGGCGGCTGCCGTCGCCCGTCCTGCCCAGGATGCGCACCACCTCCGCCAGCCCCTCGGAGCACTGCACGTGCCCGCCCACATCCGGCAGACGCTCCGCGCCGCTCACCCAGCCGGGCCGCTCGGCGGCGAGCACACGCAGGCTCTCGGGCGCGATGCGCTTGCTGGTGTTGCCGTAGTTGGACATGGAGTCAGTGGGCCGCGGGTATCCGCGGGCGGGACCCGTTCCCGCCGCTGCTTGAATCTAGCACCGGAGGAAAGGGATTACCAACGGCGGGCGTCGTTGCCACCTCCCTTACGGCCCCGTAGTTTTGCGCACCATGAGGACCATACGAATGTGGACGGTGCTGGTCTGCCTGCTCTGTGCCGGCTGCGCATCCGCGAGTTCCAGGCCGGGCGCGCCGACATCGGCCGCACCTACAGGCGAAGCGGCTGCCGCCCTCGAGGTGGCGCACGCCGCACTTGCCGCGATCAGCCGCGAGGACATGGTGGCATTCACGGACCTCATGATCGATGAGGCGCTCGTCCTGCCGGTGTCGGAGCGGAACGGCACGGTGCGCTACGCCGCCAGCACGCGCGCGGCGGAGCGGGCGCGCACCTTCGACGTGGACATCGTGGAGCGCGGCTTCGATCCGACGGTGCACGTTGCCGGAGGGGTCGCGTCGGTCTGGCTGCCCTACGATCTGTACATCGACGGCGCGTGGTCCCACTGTGGTGTGGACACGTTCACCATGGTGCGCGTGGGGGACGCCTGGCGCATCGCGTCACTGGCCTGGACGGTCGAGCAGCCGCCGCAGTGCAGCCGGCATCCCGACGGGCCGCCGCCCTAGCCCGGGGCCGTCCGCCTCCCTACCTTCGACAGAGCCGCCAGGGGTACCCGGCCGTTGCAGGCGCGGGTTGAGAAAGTCCCTTGGAACCTGATCCGGTCAACACCGGCGTAGGGAGCGCGGCGACGGATCCTCCCCGACAACGGGACCCGCCGGCACGCTCCTTCGCACCACACACACGCGAAGGAACGCCATGATTCAACTCACGAACGGCAAGCAAGCGACGTCGTCCGTCAGCTCCTTCGCCGACGCCTTCCCCCGTTCCAGCAAGGTCTTCGTGGCAGGGACGCGCGGCGTGCGCGTCCCCATGCGCGAGATTGCCCTCTCGGGCGGTGAGCCGCCCCTGCGCGTCTACGACACGAGCGGACCGCAGGAGGTGGACGTGCGCCGCGGGCTGCCCTCCGTGCGCCATGATTGGATACGCGCGCGTGGGGACGTGGAGGAGATACGGGACGCGGCCGGCCACGCGGCCGTCTACCGGGAGCGGTATGCCTCGCCGGCGGCCGCGCGCGGCGGCGCGGTGGAGATGCCGGAAGCGCTGCTGAATCCCGTGCTGCGGAGCCGCGGCGGTGCGGCGGTGACGCAGCTGGCCTACGCCCGGCGCGGCGAGATTACGCCGGAGATGGAGTACGTGGCGCTGCGCGAGGGCTTCGAGCCCGAGTTCGTGCGCAGTGAAGTAGCGCGCCGGCGCGCCATCATCCCGGCCAACGTGAACCATCCCGAAATCGAACCCATGGCCATCGGCCGGGCGTTCAAGGTCAAGATCAACGCCAACATCGGCAACAGCGCCGTCTCCTCCTCCATCGAGGACGAGGTGGAGAAGCTGCGCTGGGCCACCCTGTGGGGCGCCGATACGGTGATGGATCTCTCCACGGGAAAGAACATCCACGAGACGCGCCAGTGGATCATCCGCAACTCCCCCGTGCCCATCGGCACCGTGCCCATCTACCAGGCGCTGGAGAAAGTGGACGGCGTGCCGGAGGAACTCACGTGGGAGATCTATCGCGACACGCTGATCGAGCAGGCCGAACAGGGCGTGGACTACTTCACCGTGCACGCCGGCGTGCTGCTGCGCTACGTGCCCATGACCGCCAACCGCGTGACGGGCATCGTGTCGCGCGGCGGTTCCATCATGGCCAAGTGGTGCCTTGCGCATCACCAGGAGAACTTCCTGTACACGCGCTTCCGCGAGATCTGCGAGATCATGCGCGCCTACGACGTGGCCTTCTCGCTGGGGGACGGCCTGCGCCCCGGCTCCATTGCCGACGCCAACGACGAGGCGCAGTTCGCCGAGCTGAAGACGCAGGGTGAGCTGAACGAGGTGGCGTGGGAGTTCGACGTGCAGACCATGAACGAGGGCCCTGGCCACATCCCCATGCACATGATCCAGGAGAACAT
>Ga0214473_10000888_pt1 | contig 40979 bp, 42 predicted proteins | sample RVTome_7_FD_203509 | JGI IMG/M metagenome (GOLD analysis project Ga0214473, IMG submission 203509) | Soil microbial communities from uranium-contaminated site in the Upper Colorado River Basin, Wyoming, United States - RVT98D197 | ecosystem: Environmental > Terrestrial > Soil > Contaminated >...
TAAAAATGAAAGAACATCTGTAATTTTGTTCTTTTTTCTATATTCTTTATTTAGCTTTTTTATTTTAGCCGGTCCAACTAAAGCTATCGATAATTCTAATGGCTTTTTTTCTTTTTTTATAATTTTTTCAGCAACTTTCTTTAAAAAATTTTTGTCAATAGGAGCCGATGTTAAATTGTTAATTTCAATCATCGAAATAAATTGAAAATTTATTGAAGATCGAAATGAGTTGAAAACTCATTGAGCCAGTAGCTCTCTTATGATTTTTGAAACTAAACTGCCGTCAGCTTTTCCTTTTAATTTCGGCATTAATCCAGCCATAATCTTACCCGTGTCTTTTATTCCGATTTTTTCCCGCTCCTCTGGAACAAGGCTCGCCTGTAGGGCGGCAATTATATCTCTGGCTAATTTTTTAATCTCTTCCTCTGAAAGTTGTTCCGGTAAATATTTCTCTAAAATCTTTGCTTCTTCTTTTTCTTTTTCAGACAAATCCATTCTTTTACCCTTTTCAAATAATAAAGCCGCTTCCTTTCTTTTTTTAATTTCCGAAGAGATTATTTCCAATACTTCATCTTCTAGGAGCCCGCTTTCTTTTCCCAATTCCGCTTCTGTCAGCTCCGGCTTTTCTTTGCTGATTTTGTATCGCTTGGCTTTTTCTTTGTTGGTTATAGCGGCGTTCAGCATCCGCAAAACCGAAAGTTCCAGCTCCCTTTTTTCTCTTAGAGCCGTGGTTAAATCCTGTTGGATTTTTTGTTTTAGCGCTGCCATTCGGTGATTTTGCCTAATTTTTTAAGTTTTTCGTATTCTTTTTTCAGTTCTTCTCTTCTGAGAGCCGCTCTTTTTTTCATTTGTTCTGATTTTCTTCTCTGTCTAAACCTAGTTTTTCTGGCTCGCAATAAAAGCCCGCTTTGCTGAATTCTTTTTTGAAAACGGCGAACCAAACTTTGGCTGCTTTCTCTTTCTTGTTTTAAAATTTCTAAAGCCATATATTTTAATCTTTCGACACGTTACCCATTGGTATTTCTTTCTTCCAACCTCCAATCAAATGAAGGTGAATATGAGGAATGTGTCCGGTTTTACCAAGATTGAAAATTATTTTACAAGCCTGAAAAATATCTCGTTCAATTGCAATTTTTTTAGCAACTGAAGTCAACTGGCCGAAAAGCTGGATTTCTTTATCCGCGAATTCATCTTTCCACTCAATGTGTTTTTTAGGAATAAAAAGTAAATGAATCGGCGCTTCTGGTTTAACATTCTCGAACCCTAAAACATCTTTATCTTCATAAACGATTTCGGCCTGATTTAATTTATTTGCAATTTTACAAAAAATACAATCCATAGGTATTTCGCTTTTTACTTTTTAATTCTCTTCTCTACTTCTCTTACCAAATTATCTAATTTCACGGTTTCTTGTTTTCCCGTCGTCATATCCCTGATTAAGATCTGATTTTCCAAAGCCTCTCTTTGTCCTAAAATTAAGGCATATTTTACTCCAATTTTATTAGCTCTCGCCAACTGGGCTTTTAAAGAATCTCGGCCAAAAGATTCAGAAACTTGAATTTTTTGTTTTCTGAAATCTTCCAGAAGTTTCAGACTTTTTCTTTTGGCTAACGTTCCCAGTTGAGCTAAAAACAATTTTGGGGAAGAGGATTCTGGAAATTTTACATTGTTTTCTTTCATCACGGCAACAATTCTTTCTATCCCAGCCGCCCCACCGCAGGCTGGAGTTGGTTTACCGCCTAAAAGCTTAGTTAAAACATCATATCTTCCGCCACCCACCAACGACCCCCGGCTTTTTCCTTCCGGAGACTGCTGGGAAATTTCAAAAACAGTTTTAGTATAATAGTCAAGTCCCCGAACCAAATGAGGATTCAAACTGTAAGATAATTCAATTTCGTCTAAAAATTCCAGAACTTCTTTGAAATGATCGTGGCACTCCTCACAAAGATGATCAATCATTTGAGGGGCTTGCGAGATAACCGGATGACATTTTTCTTCTTTACAGTCTAAAATTCTCAAAGGGTTTTCCCTTAACCTTCTCTTACAATCAGAACATAAATTCGTCTCTCGGGATTTAAAATAACTTACCAAAAGTTTTTTGTAATAGGGCCGGCACTGGCTGTCTCCAATGTTGTTTATCTCAATGAATAAATTTTTTAAACGGAGTTCTCTTAAAATATTATAAAAAATCTGGATACTTTGAACATCAATCACAGCTCCCGTCTCGCCAAATACTTCAAAACCGAATTGCCAAAATTGACGAAAACGGCCTTGCTGAGAGCGTTCGTAACGGAAAAAGGGGCCGAAATACCACAGTTTTACCGGCTGGGGAAGATTTTGCATTCCGTGTTCAATAAAAGCCCGCGCAACAGGAGCTGTGCCCTCCGGTCTCAAACTCAAATAATCTCCGCCTTTCGTTTTCAAGTTATACATTTCTCTGCCAACAATATCGGTATTAATTCCTATTCCCTTTGAAAAGAGATCGGTATCTTCCAGGATCGGAGTATCGATTTTTTTAAAGCCATAAAAATTTACTATATTTTCAACAACATCATAAATTCTCTGAAAATATTTCTGTTCTTCCGGCAAGATATCGTGCATTCCGGTTGGCGATTGAAATTTTGGTTTCTTCATGATGACTACAAAATTACGAATTGGTACGAATATACGAATAAATTCTTTGCTCGAAGAACATTCGTTCATCTTCACCCTTCGCTGCGGCTCAGGTAAGCGAGGCAGGATGTGAAGGGAGCACTTCGCAGCCGAGCTCCGAAACTAACTTTGGATTTTAGTAAAACACTTATAAGGCTCGGCGAGAAATAGCAGCGGCTGAAGATAAGCTTTGTCTTTTAACTTTAGCCGACTGCGTGCTCCCTGAACGAACCTGCCAAGCGACTATCTTTTTAGCTCTCTCAATACGCAGGGGCTTCAATTTTTGCTATGGTAGCCGCTGGCCAAGCCCGGATCAACACTCTGCCAATAATGTCTTCCTTGGGTAAAGGACCCCAAATTCTTGAATCAGACGAGGACGATCTATTGTCGCCCAAAACAAGGTATTCATTTTCATTTAAATTAATCCGAAGATTGCCTGACGTTTGGAAATAAGCAGGGAGATAGTTTGATTCGTCTAATACCTTAATTTCTGAATTTTTTTGATAAACCGTCACTTTGCCATCTTTAATTTCTACTGTTTCACCCGGCAGGCCAATAATTCTTTTAATATAACGTTGAGATATGTTTCTCGGGTATTTAAAAACTATTACCTCTCCTCTTTCGGGTTCTCTTAATCTGTAGGATAGTTCATCAATAATCAGATAATCGCCGTTTTGAAAGTTTGGCTCCATTGATTCACCTTTGACAAAAAACGGCTGAAACAAAAAATAGCGAATAGGCACAACTATCGCCAAAGCAATAACCACTATTTTGATGATTTCCCAGATAAAAGATAATAATTTTTTCATGTTCGCTAACATTATAGCAACAATTTCTAAATTTAGCAATAGGTGATAAAATGAATAATATGATATTAATTATCGGTTTGGGCAATCCCGGCAAAAAGTTTGAAAAAACAAGACATAATGTAGGATTCAGAGCCGTTACTGCCTTTCAGGCGAAAAATGGGTTTTCTGATTTTAAATTTTCAAAAAAGTTTAAAGCTGAAACCTCAGAGGTAGTTTTTGATAATGAAAAAATTATCTTGGGAAAGCCACAAACTTTTATGAATAATTCCGGTAAAGCCGTTAAAGCTTTAATTAATAATCGACAATTAGCAATTAACAATTTATTCGTCGTTCACGATGATATTGATTTACCACTCGGCAAAATCAGAATCTCTGTTGACCGCTCCTCTGCCGGCCACAAAGGCGTGGAATCAATAATTAGAGAGTTAAAAAATAAAAATTTTGCCAGATTCAGAATCGGAATCAAGACAGAAGGCAATGAACAAAAAATAAAGAATAGAAAACAAAGAGTAGAAAAATTTGTCTTGAAAAAATTCACTACAGACGAAGAAAAAATCTTAAAAAAAGTGATTGAAAAAACAGTTGAAGCGATTGAAATAACAATAAAAGAAGGTGTGGAAAAAGCCATGGCAAAATATAATTAATGATCAATAAAAAATTTAAGCCGAGGACGGACGAGCCGCCTCGGCTTTTTTTATCGCTTCTGCGCCTCTTACAGACCATGCCGCGATTTGTTGAACTCCGCCCTCTCCAATGCTTCTTTGATGTCTGAAAAAGAAATAATGAGACCGGCCCTCAACTTGGCGCCCGCGTATATCATATGAATCGTCATATCCTCCACCTCGACTCCTTCTTGAGAAAGTTCAAGTAAATCATTAAAGGTCTTACTCGAGCTTTTATCGAATATGAACTCTTTTCCGCGAATAACAACGGTGTCGCCCGGTTTAACTTTATTCATTCCCATCACCTCCCTTCATTCCAGTTTTTACTTTCCAATTTAAGTTTTAAATTTATTTTACCCTCCGGTCTGTCTGCAAGTCATTAGAATTCTTTACGAAAACGTAGAAAACTCTAAGATTTTTAGCTACAATAGGTTTTAAGGAGGAATACCTATGTTTTCGCTGCTTTAGAAAGAAAATCTTTCTGAATCAGCGGTAACTCCTCGCAGGCAGGCCGGGAGGTAAAATTTGAAATTGACTAAATGCTCTAAATAAGATATTATAACAAATTAGATGGATTTGTCAAGGATAAACGCAATTGAAAAGGCTTTAATAGTTTCTATCACCCCCTACTTTTTGGAAAAGGGGAACTTTTGGTTTCAAGAAAATTTGAATAAAATTTTACAAGCCCGCAAAACCCAGTCGTTTTTCCAAGACAATACAATGTATATAGGAAGAAACCAAAAATATAACCTGTCTGAATTTTTGAGAAAACTGGACGAAATGGGCTATGAAAAGGTTTTGTCAATTTCAGAGCCCGGCGAATTCGCCCAAAGAGGCGGCGTAGTTGACGTTTTCCCGGTCAACTTAAACAAGGCCCTGCGCTTTGAGTTTTTAGGTAACAAAATTGAAGAAATTTTAGAATTGCCAGTAAAAATTGAGGATGAAAAAGCGGCCAAGGAAATTTTAAAAAAGAGGTTAAAATCGCAGAAACTATTTTCTGATTTGAAAGGTTTAAAATCAGGCGATTATCTGGTTCATCTGGACCATGGCATTGGAATTTACAATCAGCAATTGGCAATCGCCGATCAGCAATACTATCAACTTGAATATGCCTCGGGCGATAAACTCTACATTCCTGTGGGATTGGAAAGGAAATTAAGCCGCTATCTCGGTTTTGTCGAGCCTAAGATTTCAAGATTAGGCAGTCAGCTTTGGCAAAGAACCAAGAGAAAAATAAAAGAAGATGCAGAAAAATTTGCCAAAGAACTTTTGGGAATTTACGCCCAAAGGGAAATCGCGACACGGCCGCGATATCTTGCAGATTCCGAAATAGATAAACAATTGGAGGCTGATTTTGTTTTTGAAGAAACTCCGGACCAAATCCAAGCTATTGAAGATATTAAAAATGACCTGGAAAAAGAATTACCGATGGACAGAATTGTTTGCGGCGACGTTGGTTTTGGCAAAACAGAAATTGCTTTAAGAGTAATGATTAAAGCCGTAAATTCCGGTTATCAGACAGTCATGATTTGTCCAACCACAATTTTGGCAAATCAGCATTATCAAAATTTTAAAGAAAGGCTTAAAAAACTGCCGGTAAAAATTGCCTTACTCTCGCGAATGCAGACTAAAAAGGAGCAAAAAGAAATAACTGAAAAATTGAAAAATGGAAAAACTGATATTGTAATTGGCACTCACCGGCTCTTATCAAAAGACATTGAATTTAAAAATATGGGACTGTTGGTAATTGATGACGAGCAAAGATTTGGCGTTCGCCAAAAAGAAAAATTTAAAAAAATAAGAGCTTCTTTGGATGTTTTATCATTATCTGCCACTCCAATTCCTCGTACGCTTTATCTGTCTTTATCTTCTTTGAAAAATATCAGTTTAATTCAAACTCCGCCTGTTGGCAGATTGCCAATCAAAACTTTTATTTCTCCTTTCAAAGAAGAAACGATTAAAGAAGCAATCGGAAATGAAATTAAAAAAGGTGGCCAAGTGTATTATTTACATAATCGGGTAGAAACAATTGAAACAGTTAAAAAATTTCTGGAAAATTTAGTTCCCAAAGCTAAGTTTGGCGTAGCTCACGGAAGATTGAGAGAAAAAGAATTGATAAAAGTAATGGCTGAGTTCCAAGAAAAAAAAGTTGATGTTCTTGTCGCTACCACTATTATTGAAAATGGCTTAGATTTGCCCAACGTTAATACCTTAATTGTGGCTGACGCCACTCATCTGGGATTGGCACAGGCCTATCAAATCCGAGGCAGAATCGGCCGCTCCCATATCCAAGCTTTCGCTTATTTCCTCTACAGTAAAAGGCTGGGCGAGAAGGCGAATATCAGACTAAAAGCTTTAAAAGAAGCTGAGGAATTGGGTTCGGGATATAAAATTGCTTTAAAAGATTTGGAAATCAGGGGAGCCGGCAATATCTTGGGGAAAGAACAATCCGGCAATATCAATTCGGTCGGCCTTAATCTTTACTGCCAAATATTGTCGGAAGCAATTGAAAAGGCGAAGAGAACTACGTTCTCTTCTTCATCTTCGTTTATCAAGTTTTCGCATAGCGAAAACGAAGATGGAAAAGAGGGTTGCCTCTTTGACCCTACGGAAGCTTGATAAATGAAAAGGGACGCGACATAAAAATGGTACACGTCCCTATTTTTTTCATTTATCCTGCCTCCTTTCTTCAGCTTTCCGGGTATTATTTCTTATTCTCTGTAAACTTCTTTTCCACTTCCTCTGGTGAGGGGCCGATAAAAATAACGGTTTTGCAATCTACACAATAAGCAAGCGGTAGTTCGGTTTTTGTAACCCATTGTCGTAGATTCATGGGACCAGTTGGAGCATGCGCCGGAATGGATTCTGTTGTGATATGCGCCTCAACCACGCGAATAAATCTTTTCGCCACTCGACAATTTGGACAATATCTCTTTATTAGCTCCAGCATCATTATCACCTCCCTGTTTGATTTTTATAACAAGAAATCTCCTTTCCTTGTTAAGTTGCTACACATAGATTATGATAAATTAAAAATATGTCAACAAACGAAATTAAACAGATTTCAATTGATGATGAAAATTATCCGCCGCTTTTGAAAGAGATAAAAGACGCGCCAAAAGTTCTTTATTATATAGGAAGCTTAACCAAGCCTGATGAAAAAATTTTTGCCATTGTCGGCACAAGAATGTTTTCCAGTTACGGAAAACAAATTACTTTGGAAATTGCCGGAGACTTGGCAGAGGCCGGCTTAACCATTGTTTCGGGATTGGCACCCGGCATTGACACTTTCTCGCATCAGGCAACTTTGGAAAGAAAAGGCAGAACCATCGCAGTTTTGGGCACCGGTCTGGATGAAAAATCATTTTATCCCAAAGAAAATATCAAACTGGCGAGAAAAATTATTGAAACCGGCGGCTGTCTGATTTCCGAGTATCCGGCTGGTACGAGAGGGGCTCGTTTTACATTTCCGCAAAGAAACAGAATAGTTTCAGCATTGTCTTCGGGAGTTTTGGTAGTTGAAGCCAAACAAAAATCCGGCGCTTTGATTACGGCCGATTTTGCTTTTAAACAAAATCGGAAAGTTTTCGCTGTCCCCGGACCAATTCATTCCTCAAACTCAAAAGGGCCTCATTTTTTAATCAAGAAAGGCGCTAAATTAGTTGAAAACGCCAATGATATTTTAAAAGAACTAAATTTAACATGTGTAACGTCGGGTTTTACACATCGGGTAAGGGGCGAAAATGAACAGGAAAATTTAATTTTAGAAATTTTAAAAGAAGAGGCGCTTTATATTGATAAAATTATTGAAAAGACGAAACTAAACGCGGCGGCAGTTGCCGGCGCACTTGCAATTTTGGAAATAAAAGGTAAAGTAAGAAACTTGGGAGGAAACATTTATGCAATTAATTATCGTTGAATCACCCACGAAGGGTAATACTATAAAAAATTTTTTGGGGCCTGATTATAAGGTTCTTTCTTCCTATGGCCACATCAGGGACTTGCCAAAAAGCGAATTAGGCGTAGACGTTGAAAAAGATTTTACGCCAAAATATATTATTCCCTTAAAATCAAGGAAAGTTATTAAATTATTAAAAGACGAGGTTAAAAAAGCAGAATCAACAATTCTGGCCACTGATGAAGACAGAGAAGGCGAAGCCATCGCCTGGCACCTGACCCAGGCTTTAAATCTGGACGGCGAAAAACCTTACCAACGAATCGTCTTTCACGAAATCACCAAATCCGCCATTGAAGACGCTTTGAAAAATCCGAGAAAAATTGATTTAGATTTAGTAGATGCCCAGCAATCCAGAAGAATTTTAGACAGAATTGTGGGATACAAACTCTCTCCATTTTTATGGAAAAAAGTGGCGCGTAGATTATCGGCTGGCCGGGTTCAATCTGTAGCTGTCAGATTAGTAGCTGAAAGAGAAAGAGAAATTCAAAATTTTGTCCCTCAAGAATACTGGGATATCGTCGCTCATCTAAAAAAGCTCACAGAGACCCGTTCTCTGTTATCTGAATTTGAAGCTTTACTGGTTAAAAAGGATGGTGAAATTATTCCAAAATTAGGAATCAAATCAAAAGAGGAGGCGGAAAAAATTGTCAAAGATTTAGAAAACGCAGAAGTCGATGAAGCTAACGCTTCATCTTCACGCTGCGCTCGGCTTCGCCGAGCTTGTGTATACAAAGTGGTTAATGTTGATAAAAAAGAAACCAAGAGAAATCCCCTACCTCCCTTTACCACTTCTACCTTGCAACAAGAATCATGGCAGAGATTTCGCTTTCCGGCAAGATTTACAATGCAAATTGCTCAACAGCTTTATGAAACAGGCCTAATCACCTATCATCGCACCGACTCTTTTAATTTATCGGATTTATCCTTATTTGCTGCCAAAAAATTTATTACTAAAAACTATGGAAAAAAATATTGGGCAGGATTTTTAAGGAAATATAAAACTAAAACTAAAGGGGCTCAGGAAGCCCATGAAGCGATCAGGCCAACTTATCCTGATAAAACCCCTGAATCATTGAAGCTTCAAGATAATCAATTCAAACTTTATGATTTAATCTGGCGGAGATTTATCGCTTGCCAAATGAGCCAGGCCATCTTTGATGCCACCGTGATTGATATTGAAGCCGGGAAATATACTTTTCGGTCAACGGGTCAAATTCTGAAATTTGACGGATTCTTAAAAATTTATCCGATGAAGTTTGAAGAAAAGGAATTGCCAACCATGGAAGAGAATGAAATTTTGAAACTTATTAAACTTTTGCCTTCCCAGCATTTTACGCAGCCGCCGCCAAGATATTCTGAAGCCACCTTGATTAAGACTTTGGAACAAGAAGGTATCGGCCGTCCTTCTACCTACGCTCCTATTTTATCCACCATTCAGGACAGAAATTATATTGAAAAAGACGAAAATAAAAAATTCCGGCCAACCGAGATTGGCACCGTTGTTAATGACCTCCTGGTAGCTCATTTTCCGGAAATTGTAGATATAAAATTTACCGCCGGAATAGAAAAAGATTTAGATAAAGTTGCACTGGGCCAAAAAAAATGGGTTCCGCTTCTCAAAGAATTTTACGCGCCGTTTGAAGAAAACCTTAAAAAGAAATACCTGGAAGTTTCAAAAAAAGACATTACCGAAAAGCCAACCGGAAAAATTTGCCCAAAATGCAAAGCTCCCCTTTTAATCAGATTGGGTAAATACGGCAGATTTTATGCCTGTTCAAAATTTCCCAAATGTAAATATACTGAATCTTTAGAGAAAAACACTTTAGGAGTAAAATGCCCTAAATGTCAAAAGATCGAAGAAGATAAATCTTCTTCTTCCCCCTTCGCTGGTGCTCGGGAAGGAAAGATTGTTGAGAAACGAACTAAAAAGAGGAAAATCTTTTACGGTTGCGATCAGTGGCCTAAATGCGACTTTGCCTTATGGGACAAACCGACCGGCCAAATCTGCCCAAAATGCAAATCCCTTTTGATAGAAACAAAAAGAAAGCAAATAAAGTGTTCTAATAAAGAGTGCGATTTTAAAGTTGAAAAATAAGCATAAATTTGATAAAATCGAAATGCGCCACAGCTTTAAAATCGTAGGGGCGAGTGGCGGAATGGCAGACGCACAGGTTTCAAAAACCTGCGAGAGCAATCTCATGAGAGTTCGACTCTCTCCTCGCCCATATAAAAAACGCCCCAAGCGGGGCGTTTTTTATAAATAACTACTTCTGAAATTTTTTAGCGATTTTTATTATTAGCCAGCCGGAGAAAATTCCCACCAAAGCCCCTGTTAAAACGTCTGAAGGCCAGTGGATACCGGAAAAAACGCGAGAAATTGAAATTAGAAAGCTGGCAATAAAAAACAGAATGCCGGCCCCCCACCAAAATTTTGGTCGGGGGTAAACTTCTTTTAGATAGAGAAAAACCACGGTTGCTATCGCGAAGTAGAAGGCGGCGTGGCCCGAAGGGAAAGAAGGCTCGGCCGGGTTATATGAAAAAAGCAAGTTTATATAATTTTCTACAAATGGTCTCGGTCTTGGCCAAAGCCAACGGATAAAATTGGTAATGACAAGCCTTGCCAGGATAGCGGCCAAAAAACTTTGGGCCACCATTGGCCAGTATTTTTTTAGATTTTTAACCAAAAACAAAAACAAAAAGAGAATCAAAAAATACTCAAAATATCTGGCAAAAAAAATAGCAGTGTCGTCTAAACAAGCCGACCGACCGGCAAACTGATTTATAAATTGGAATAAAAAAAGGTCAATATTCATAATCTAGTATTAATACTAGATTTGATACTAGTATTAAGAATAACTAAATTTTTTAACAAACAAGCAACAGTCATGGGACCTACGCCGCCGGGCACCGGTGTTATAAAACTTGCTTTTTTTGAAACTGATTTGAAATCAACATCGCCCACCAATTTTTTCCCTTTAATAGTCGTGCCGGCGTCAATTACTATTGCTCTTTTTTTGATCATCTTTCCTTTAATTAAATTTGCTTTGCCTGTTCCTGAAATTAAAATATCAGCTTTTTTTGTAAAAAATGGAGTGCCTTTAGTAAATTCATTCAAAACAGAAACGGTGGCTTTTTCTTTCAATAACTGGGTAGCTAAAGGAAATCCAACCAGCCTGCCCACTCCTATAATAACAACGTCTTTTCCTAATATTCTGATTTTGTAATTTTTCAGAAGCTCTAAAATTCCTTCAACCGTGGGTGGTAAAATCTTCAATGTTCCCTGATAAAATTTGCCCAAACTTTTTTCAGACAAAACATTAATGTCTTTTTCTGCTGGGATTAAATTTAAAAATTCTTCCGAGTGAAATTTTTTAGGTAAAGGTAATTGAATAATAACGCCGTCATTTTGTGGATTTCTGACAATTGCCTTAATTTCTTTTTTTAAGTTAAAAGGCTTAATTTTCGCCGGAAATTTAAATAACTTAAAATCAATACCGATTTTTTCTGAATCTTTTTCAATTCCGTGAATAAAAATTCTGGAAATCTGACCATTCCCCACCAAAATTACCGCCAAACTTAATTTTAAATAACGATTTTTAACTTTCTTTTTAAGACCATCTAAGATCCTCTCAGATAATTTTTTACCATCAAGAATTTTCATGGTACGGGGAATTTTTGGCAGAATTTTTTAATTTCTGTTCTAACCTTAAAAACCGATTTTGGATTAGAAATCATCTCGTTTATCCAGAAGGCGATTTTTTCCATTTCTTTTTCTTTCATTCCCCGAGTAGTCAGGGCTGGTGTCCCTAATCTAATGCCCGATGGGTCAAAAGGCGGCCTTGGGTCATAAGGAATAGTATTTTTGTTTAAAACTATTCCAGCTTTTTCTAATAAAATTTGCGCTTCTTTTCCAGAAATTCCTTTATTAGTTAAATCAACCAAAATCAAATGATTATCTGTCCCGTCAGAGATTAAATTAAATCCATATTTCTTTAATTCTTCGGCCAAAGCTCTGGCATTTTTAACAATCTGCTGAGCATAATTTTTAAAACCGGGCTTCATTGCTTCTTTCAAGGCAACTCCAACAGCGCAAATTGTATGATTATGAGGTCCGCCCTGGAGCCCGGGAAAGACTTTGGGAAAAATTTTTTCTCTTAATTTTTCCCGACAAATAATCACAGCTCCCCTTGGCCCTCTTAAAGTTTTATGGGTAGTGGTGGTTACGACATCTGCCCAAGGGAAAGGGCTGGGATGAACACCGCCAGCAATTAATCCTCCAATATGGGAGACGTCAGCCATCAAATAAGCTTTATTAGATTTGGCAATCTCTCCAAATTTTTTAAAATCAATTTTCCGAGGATAGGCGGTAAAGCCGCAGATAATCAGTTTTGGCTTCTCTTTTTTGGCTAATTTTCCAATTTCTTTGTAATCCAAAATTCCATCTTTATTTAAAAAATAATTTACTATCTTAAAATCCTGACCGGAAAGAGAAACCTTGGCTCCGTGGGTTAGATGCCCTCCGTGAGAAAGAGGCAAAGATAAAATCTTATCACCAGTTTTTAAAAGCCCGCGTAATACCGCGTAATTTGCCGGACTGCCGGAATAAGGCTGAACGTTAACTGCCCAATTTTTAGCAGACAGTCTAAAAACTTTTCTGACTCTTTTTTCTACCAAAGTTTCTAATTCATCAGTATTTTCATTTCCCGCATAATATCTCTTATAAGGCCTTCCTTCAGCATACTTTGCTACAAAAATTGTAGATAGAGCTTGCTTGACTGCTTTTGATGGATAATTTTCTGAAGCAATCAAATTTAAAGTTTCTGCTTGACGCTTTCCTTCTTCTCTAATCAGTTTCGCTATTTGATAATCAATTTTTTGTGACATAGTTTTTTATTCCCTAAGAATTTTTATTTTCCTCCCCCTTAGATCAATAACTTTTGAGGGCCGGTTTTTTGGTAAATTCCTGGCGTCAATTATTAAATCTGGCTGATGTTTTTGATTTTTGAATTGATTTATTACTTCTTTTATCTTTGTTGAAGTCGGCTTTCCTGAAATATTCGCCGAAGTTCCTGTTAAGGGACGATTTATTTTTTTAAGCAAAATATTTAAAAATCTGTAATTAGGAATTCGGATAGCAACGGTCTTTCTATCTAATCCATATAAATTTTGTCCTTTCTTTCTTTCTAAAACTACCGTTACCTTCCCAGGCCAAACTTTTTTTAAAAATTTTTCCTGATTTTTATTAATATAAGCTAATTTCTTTGCCATTTTAATATCTTTGACAAAAATCGGAACAGGCTTTTCTTTTTTTCTTTTTTTTGTTTTGAATAATCTATCTACCGATTTTTTATTCGTCGCGTCAGCTATCAGCCCATAAACCGTATCAGTCGGTAAAACTATAACCTTACCTTGTTTGATAAACTTTAATACTTTTTTGACTATTTCAGCGAAATTTTTCGGCTCTAATATCAGAATTTCCATTTTTTAATTATATCTAATCCTATTAAATATATCAAAAAAGAAAAAGCCCCGAATTTCATTTTATTGAAAACGGGGCTTTAGTTCAAAGGGGGAAAGGGTCAAAAAAGACCGAAGGAACAAAAATCCAAAAACTACTTGTGGCGAAGGAAGACCCACCGGCGGCCAGCGTCCCAGAAGACGTCAGAATCGCCATAGTAGCTGCGAAGCCACAAACCATCGCCAGCGCGCCCCACGCTGAACATCGCGAGAAGGCCGTCCGAGTCAGTGATTGGCTCCATTCCAATAAGGCGCCACTCATCCTTGGGTTGGTCTGAATACTGCAATCGCAGTTGGGGACCAAGCTCAGCCGGACATTTATTAAGTCCGAGCCGCTTGGCGCCGGCAAACACTTCGCTGGTCGTGCCACCCTTGACGTTGCCTGTAAGCTGAGCTGTGGTTAAAGCCACAAGTTCAGCTTCGGTTTCCACGGTTGCAACCGATCTTTCGAAAGATGACTTGCCGAGAATATCGTTTGCCCCGTCGCCGATTCTGAAGCCACCGGTTTTCAAAGCCTTACGGAAGTCGTCGGCGGTTTTGAGGCCGGTTCCGAGTTTGATGGTTTTCCAAACAGGAAAATCGCATTCTCTGGCCTTAACCATCATGTCACCCGACAAGAAACGATGCACACCATCCATGCCACCAAGTTTGTTAACGATTGCCTCAATCTGACCAAGATTCAATTCTCCGTACTTCATAACTTCCTCCTTTCCCGACTGTTTGTCGGTAAACTTCCCTCTTCCCGAGGTTGTAGGGGTCGCATAATGCGACAAGTTTAATATGATATAAAAGAACTTCCACTCGTAATCTATGAAAAGCATAGCATATTATAATGATTTTGTCAAGAACTTGGTGTAAAAAATTTGATTATCTTTGAGGTTTTCCATTACTAAATAATGGAGGTCAATGAAAAATTTGAGGAGTTTTCAAGCCAACGAAACTAGCGAATCTTGGATTCCTTACCCGAGTCGCAGCGAAGGGTGGAAAAGAACGAATGTTCTTCGAGTCTGAATAAATTTTAGGATTCTGTTTTTCTTTTCTGGCTGAAAAATATTTTTTAAAATGACAAAAAGTGCAAACCTGGCAGTCTTCAATATTTTTTCTTTTTATTCCTGAATCTAAGAGTTCGTCAAAAGATAATTTGGTTAAGTCAAAATATGTCTTTTTATTTTTAGAGATGAAATACTTTTTAAATTTAGTATTTTTTAAATTTTGATGGGTCTGTTTTTCTAGGCGAAGAGGATAAATCCTCTTCTCCAGCCACCGAGTCCCGTTTACGGGACGAAGGTGGAAAAGAGAGCGAAGATCTCTTTGACTTTGCTGCGGCTCGGGTAACCAATAATGGCATTTTCTGATATGGGGGCCTATTGCCGCTAAAATTTCTTCCGGTTGGCTGTGAAAATTCAAAACCATTTTTGAAATGGTTCTTCTGACAATACCCTTAATAAGAGAGCTCCTTGAGCCATGCAAAATAGCTACGGCTTTATTTTTCTGGTCAAAAAGTAAAATAGGGACGCAATCGGCTGAAACAATTGCCAAAATCTGGCCCGGGATATTGGAAATTAAACCATCTGCTCCTTTTATGGTTCTGCCCGAATCTGCATCTTTGCAAATATGAATCTTAGAACCGAAAACCTGCTCTGCCCAGATTAAATTTTTAATGCTTGCTTTATAATCTAATGATTTTAAAAATTTTATTGCGGATTTTGCTCCATTTTTACCAGCCATTGAACCAAATTTGGATTCAGAAATTCCCTGAATGATATTTTGGTTTTTGAAAATTTTAGATTGCATTAATGATTTTTTGCGCTTTCGTGTAAAAAACTTCGTTATCTTTGACATTTTTCCTTACCAAAGAATGAGGACCGACAATGGAATTTTCGCCGATTAAAACGCCAGGCATTATTGAAACATTTACTCCTGTTTTTGCTCCTTTGCCCAAAACTGCGCCGAATTTTCGCCTTTGAGTATCAACCAATTCTCCCTTGACTGCCGAGCGAATATTTTTTTCATCAAATCTTAAATTAGCCAAAATCGTGCCTGCTCCCAAATTACAATTTTCTCCGATGATTGAATCTGCTACATAGTTTAAATGAGAAATATGGGAATTTATGGCAATGATTGAGTTTTTAATTTCAACTCCTTGACCAATCGTGCAATCGTCATCAATAGAACTGAAAGGTCTTATAAGACAATTAGGTCCTATCTGACAATTTTTCCCGATATAAACAGGTCCCTCAATATAAGTTCCGCTTTTGATAACCGTTCCTCTTCCAATAACAACCGGCGGCTTAATGTGGCAATTTTTCTCAATTTTTCCCCTGATTTTCGTTTTAATATTTTCCAGTAAATATTCGTTGATATCAAGCAAATCCCAAGGATAAGATAAAGGAAACCAATTTTGGGCCTTTAAAAAATACACTTTTGTTTTCTCGTTTAAATTTCTAATATAATCAATTATTTCATACTCTCCCCTATGAGACTTTTTGATTTTCTCTTCAAAAATAGTTTTGGAAATAAAATAACAGCCAATATTAACAAGATTTGCTGGCGGTTTTTCTGATTTTTCCACAATTTCTTTAACATAATTTTTTGCCGGCACAATTACCCCAAAATTCTTAGGATTGACCATCTCTTTTACTAAAATAGCGGGGAATTTTGATAAACATTTTTTGATGTCTTCTGTCTCGTAAAAATCATCACCGTTTAAAACTAAAAATCTCTCTTTTAAATGTCTTTCAGCTGCCTTTAAGGCATCGCCCGTTCCCAAAGGATTTTTCTGTAAAACATATTTTATTCTAACCCGAGGCAATTCGCATTGCTTCAATTCGCTCTCAATATCTCCTTTTTGTTTTTGGACGATAATAATTTCTATAATGCCGGCTTTTTTTAAGTTCTCAAGCGTATAACAAATCAAAGGTTGGCTCATTATTTTAAAAAGAGATTTGTGTTTTTTATTTAAAGGCCAGAAGCGAGAACTCTCGCCGGCCGCTAAAATCACCGCTTGCATAGTGATAATATAATTTTGACTATTTTTTTAGGATCGTGAACTATCGGACCCGAAGGTGGTAAAAGATTTACGCCAATAAATTTTTTATTTTCAGACAAATCTTTATTAAATTTCACCATATCCAGCATTTCAGGATGGCTTTTTTTGTATATAATCAATCTTTTTTTAGAAGGTTTTTTTGTATTATAAAGAACATTGTTTAATTTACTGCCAAGAAAATTTTCTATTTCCTTTGTAAAATCTAACACGGTAAAATTGTTCGTCTCGCCGTATTTGGTCATTAAATTGCAAATATAAACTTTTTTGGCTTTACTTCCCTTAATGGCGCGAGAAATGCCATCAGTTAATAAAATTTGGGCCAATGAAGAATACAAATCTCCTGGCCCGATAATTATTAAATCGGCATTCTTAATCGCAGCAATCGCTTTGGGATAAGCCTTAGCTTTTGGTTTCAAATAAACTTTCTTAATCTTCAAATTCCCGTTATGTTTCGGGATATCAATATTAGTTTCTCCTTTTATTACTTTACCATTTTCCAAAACAGCAAAAACATTTGAATTATCAAGGGTAACTGGCAGCACTTCATGCTGAACATTTAAAATTTTTTTAATCGCGCGCGATGTTTTCTCGTAATCGTTGGTGGCCAGTTCCAAGGCTGTAATAAAAAGATTGGCAAAATTATGGTCTTTTAATTCGCCACCTTTGAAACGGAAGTCAAAGAGCTCTCCAATGACAGGTGAAGTATTAGATAAAGCAATGAATGCTCTTCTAATATCGCCTGGGGAAGTAATTTTGTAATCTTTTCTTAACCTTCCGGCTGAACCGCCGGAATCCAGCATCGCGCAAATAACAGAAATTTTTACCGGATATTTTTTTAATTCAACCAAAACTGCTCGGGGCATGGCATTGCCGCCGCCCAGACAAACAATATGTCTTTTTTTATCTTTTTTCATCAAAAATTTTTAGTCAAATTCTTCCAGTCTATTTTCCTTTCTTTCTTGTACCAAACTTTCTTTTGAGGGAAACCGTCATCAAAAACTGGCTTTTCTGTCTTGTAGAAGAGACCGATCGGAATTTTTGAATCTTTATCAAAACTTAAATCCCATTCTTTGGCTTTTTCTAAGGCCAAATTAAAATCTGCAGAATTGTGGTTTTCATCTAATTTATAAATATTTTTTTGCAGGTAAGGGATAACGTTGTGAAAAACTAGGCACGGCTGTAAAACATCAATAAAGGCAAAACCCTTATGTTCGGCGGCTTGACAGATTAGTCCTTTCAAATGCTCTTTCTCTAAAGCAAAACCCCGAGCTACGAAACTGGCACCTGAAACTAAAGCCAAAGCTAGAGGGTTCAATGGTTTTTCTTTAACGCCCAGGGGATTGGTCGTACCCACAAACCCTTTTTCAGAAGTCGGTGTGGCCTGACCGACAGTTAAAGCAAAAACTTGATTATTATGGACTATCAATTTCAAATCCGCGTTATTGCGGCAAGCATGAATGAAATGGTCAACTCCTTCGGCATAAGTATCGCCGTCGCCGCCAACGCCAAAAACAGTCAGGGTCGGATTTGAAAGTTTAATCCCCAGAGCGGTGGGCAATAACCGGCCGTGCAGACAATAGAAGCCGTTTAAATTTAAATAATCAAAAAATTTCCCGTGGCAACCAATACCTGTGGCCATCACAATGTTTTTTGTTTCAATTTTATTTTTATCAACCAACTCAACGATCGCCTCTTTAAAGGCTTCCAACATAGAGAAATTCGGGCAGCCCGGGCACCAAGTAATTTTTTCTTTTGTTCCTAAATCTTTGGCATTCATCTTTTTCTTCTAATTTCTTTAATCAAATACCCTGGAGTGAAAGGCCTTGCATCATATTTTAAAATCTTATTTTCTAAAAGCAGGCCCGTGTTTTCGCGAATAACCTGCCCCAAAAGGCCGGTTAAGTTGTTTTCAACTAAAATTACTCTTTTTGAACGTTTAATTTCCCTTGCCACTTCTTTTTGAGGAAAGGGATTAATATAGCAAATTTGAAGGAATCTAAAATCTGGCAATTCTGACAGTGAATCAAGTATTGCTCCTTTGGTTGATCCCCAGCTGACGATTAAATTCTTTCCCTTGCCATATATTTTGACCGGTGTCATTTTGGGGATTTCTTTTTCAAGATATTTTAATTTCCTTGACCTTTTCTCATTCATTTTGGCCACGGAAGCGGCGTCTTCGGCTGAATTTCCATGCTCATTGTGTTCATAACTGCTTGCCCTGACCACTGGACCCTGTCCAGGCACTGCTTGAGGTGAAATCCCGTTTTCTGAAATTTTATAGCTTTTGTAATTTTCTGGAGGATTTTTAACAATAAATCGTTTATTAGGAGTTTCTGAATTTTTAATTTGATCAAAACTATAGCCAGATTCTCCCAAGTGTTTATCTCCTAAAATAATCGCTGGCGTGCGGTATTTTGAAGCCAGATAAAAAGCTTCCTCTGTTCTCTGGATCGCTTCTTCTGGGTCGCCGGGAGCTGACACAATTCTCAAAAATTCTCCCTGGCCGGCGTTTAAAGCGAATTTCAAATCGCCTTGTCCTGTATAGGTAGGAACGCCTGTGGAAGGGCCCATTCTTTGTCCCAAATAAATTACCACTGGCAGTTCGGCCATTCCGGCCAAACTGACAGCTTCTGTCATTAAAGCGAAACCGCCACCAGAAGTTGCCACCATGGTTTTAGCTCCTCCAAAAGAGGCGCCGAGCGCCGCATTAATCACCGCGATTTCATTCTCTAATTGAGAAACTAAAATATCTTCTTGTATCTGTTTTTTTGATAAAAATTTTAAAATAGGGGTGGCGGGAGTCATCGGATAGCCAAAACAAATATCAATCCCCGAGGCCAAGGCCCCCAAAGAAATTGCCTCGTTACCGGAAATTAAATGCTTTTCTCCTTTTATTTTTTTAAATTTATTTTCAGAAAAAAAATCTTTATTTAAATCGTAACCTGCCTGCAGGGTGGAAATAACCCTCTCTGATTTCTCACCAAACTGTTTTTCAGCCTCTTTAAATAAAAATTCTTTATCTGCCCCTAAATATTTAAAAAGCCAGCCGATCAAGATATTGTTTTCAAAGACTGGCGCTAGTTTTAATCTTTCCAAAATGGGGACTGCTTCTATGGGTCGCAATTTGGGAGACTTCAAACCTTGTCTGCCCAAAATAAAACCGCTTTTTTTCAAATCTTTTTGGTGCAAATCTATTGTTTCCTGGTCCAATGCCACAATCACGTCACATTGATTCTCATGTGAAAAAATTTGCTTATCTGAAACTCTTAAAACGTTAAAGTTATGGCCGCCGGTAATCAGCGATGGGTAATCGCGATAATTAAAAACATAGTAACCCAAACGACAAAAAATCCTGCCCAAAAAATTGGAGGTGATGCCGGTTCCTTGTTGGGCTTTGCCGCCCACTAAAATTGTTTTTTCCATTTTATTACTCCACGGTTACGCTTTTGGCTAAGTTTCTTGGTTTATCTACGTCGCAATCTTTCAGTACGCCCATATAATAGGCGAAAAGTTGCAAAGGGATGACTGACAAAATTGGAGTAAGCATTTCTAAGGTCTTTGGAATATAAATTACATCATCTGCTAATTTTTTAATATCGTCGTTGCCTTCTGTGGCAACGGCGATCACTTTTCCTTTCCTGGCTTTGATTTCTTCCATATTTGAAATCATTTTATCATAAACTGAGTCCGAAGGACAGATCGCTAAAGTAGGGAATTTTTCATCAATCAAGGCAATTGGGCCGTGTTTCATTTCCCCTGCTCCATAACCTTCAGCGTGAATATAAGATATTTCTTTTAATTTCAGAGCGCCCTCCAAAGCAATAGGGTAATTATATTTTCTTCCTAAAAATAAGAAATTATTGAAATTTTTATATTTTTTTGCTAATTTTTTAATCTCGGGTGATCGAACCAAGATTCTCTTAATTTTTTCCGGGAGTTCTTTTAATTCTCTGGCAATTCTCTGGCCTAAAACTAAGGACATTTCTCTTTGCCTGCCTAAAAACAAGGTGAAAAGAGAAAGTATGGCAAGTTGAGAAGTAAAGGCTTTAGTAGAAGCTACTCCAATTTCAGGACCGATGTGGTTATAAACGCCGGCATCGCTCTCCCGAGCCAAGGAAGAACCAACCACATTAACAATTCCCAAGGTTAGCCCTCCTTTTCTTTTTATTTCTTTCAAAGCTGATATCGTATCAGCCGTTTCTCCTGACTGGGAAATAAAAATGGCGGCGGTTTTTTTATCTAAAATCGGCCTGCGATAGCGAAATTCAGAGGCAAACTCAACTTCGGTTGGTATGCCCGCATACTCTTCCAGCATATATTTTGCGACCAAGCCGGCATGGAAAGCCGTACCGCAAGCAATAATAATTAACCTTTCAACTTCTCTTAATCTATCTTTTACCGCTTCCAATCCCCCTAACTTTGCCAGACCCGTTTCAACGATTAATCTCCCCCGTAAAGAATTGATAATACTTTCTGACTGTTCCATTATTTCTTTAAGCATAAAATGGGGGTATCCGCCTTTTTGGGCTTCTTCTAAATTCCACTCAATTTCTTCAATTGGTTTTTCTTTTTTGTTTTGCGCCAAATCAGTAATGGTAAAGTTTTCTGGCGTTAAAACAGCTATCTCGCCGTCATCAAGATAAATCACTTTTTTTGTTCGGCTCACTAGGGCCGAGGGGTCGGAAGCAACGAGATGTTCTTTTGCCCCAATGCCAATTAAAATCGGAGAAGAACTGCACGCCACCACGATTTTTTCAGGGTCAGATTGAGCCACAATGGCCAACCCATAGGTGCCTCTTATCAATTTTAGCGCTTGATTTACCGCTTTTTCTAAATTACCGTCAAAAAATTTTTCGATTAAATGGGCAATCACTTCTGTATCAGTCTCGGAAGAAAATTGGTGACCTTCTTTGATCAGCTTCTCTTTTAGATCTTTGTAATTTTCAATGATGCCATTATGGACCAAAAAAATATTTTTTTTACAATCGCAGTGGGGATGACTGTTGGCCTCATTAGGAATACCGTGCGTCGCCCATCTAACGTGGCCGATGCCCCAACATCCTGCCAAATTTTGACCCGTCAATTTTTTTTCCAAATTTTCTAGTTTCCCAATCGCTTTCACGCAAACGGGTTCCTTTTGGTTAAATACTAAAATACCGCTTGAGTCGTAGCCGCGATAACTTTCACGGCGCAATCCATTAATTAAAATAGAGAGAGCGTTTTTGTTGCCGATGTAACCAACAATGCCACACATAAAACTATATATTTAATTTTAGCTTCATTTTTGTCAAGATGAAAACCTTTGCTTTTTAGACAACGAAGTTGATTAATTTTCCCGGGACAAAGATTACTTTTTTGATCTCTCTTCCTGCTGTCCATTTCCACATTTTCTTCTGCGACAAAGCCAGTTCTTTGGCTTTCTTCTCAGTAATATCAGCTTCCACTTCAAATTTATCACGGACTTTTCCATTAACCTGAACAATCAAAAAAATTATTTTTTCTTTAATTAATTTTTGGTCGTATTTTGGCCAAGGCTGATTATGAATTGAATTTTGAATTTCGAACTTAGAACCACGAATTATAAAATTTTGCCAAAGCTCTTCAGATAAATGCGGCGCGAAGGGTGCTAAAAGCAACAGCAAAGTTTTTAAATAATTTTTTGCTAATTGTTTATTGCCTGCCCCGTTAGAAATCTGTGATTTCTTTTCGGAGTTAAGCGTTAATTGATTCACCAAAATCATTAAAGCCGAGATGGCGGTATTGAACTTAAGGTTTTCTATATCTTCTTCAACTTTTTTTATTGTTTTATGAACCAATCTTTCCAATTTTTCTGATTTGTTCTGCGTTTCTTCTTCTTTGTCTTTTAATCCATCGAAAAGATTCCAAACTCGGGTTAAAAATCTGACTATTCCTTCAATCCCCTTTGGGTTCCATAGCCCGCCCTGATTGTAGGGCCCCATAAAACAAAGATACATTCTTACGGCGTCACTACCGTATTTTGCTACCTGGGTGTCAGGATCAACCACATTTCCTCTAGATTTAGACATTTTCTGACCATCCGGTCCCAGGATTATTCCCTGATGACAAAGTCTTGAAAATGGTTCTTTAAAATCTACAAAATCTAATTCTTTTAAAACCTTGTTAAAAAAACGGGAATATAGAAGATGTAAGACCGCGTGTTCGGCTCCGCCAATATAAATTGTCACAGGTAACCAAGTTTTTAATTTTTGTTCGAAAGCAAATGCCTTGTCATTTTTGGGATCTGAATAACGAAGGTAATACCACGAAGAACAAACAAAAGTATCCATGGTATCTGTTTCTCTTTCGGCCGGGTCTCCACATTTGGGGCAAGGTATGCCAACAAAACTTTTTACTTTAGCCAAAGGAGATTTGCCTTCTTTGGTCGGTTGAAAATCGCGGATTTCTGGCAATAGAACCGGTAAATCTTTCTCTTTGACTGGCTGCCAACCACAGATTTTACAAAAAACCATGGGAATTGGAGCTCCCCAATATCTCTGACGGGAAATCAGCCAATCTCTTAATTTATAATAGACATCCTTTTTTGCCCGCTCTTTTTTTGAAAGCCATTCGCCAATTCGTTCTCTGGCTGTTTCTGATTTCATTCCGTCAAATCTGCCGGAATTTAAAAGATAACCTTCGCCTTCATAAGCCTTCTTTAGTCTTCCATCGGAAACCACCAAAGGTGTTCTTTTTGGCAACTCTTTTTTCTGTGAATCTGAACGGATTACTTCAATCACTGGTAAATTGTATTTCTCGGCAAAATCCAAATCTCTTTGGTCGTGAGCGGGAACCGCCATTATGGCGCCGGTACCGTAATGATATAAAACATAATCTGCCACCCAAACAGAAATTTCACGACCATTTACAGGGTTTATCGCCCCAATTCCTTTTAACTCTACGCCGGTCTTTTCTTTTACATCTGAAACCCTTTCTCTCTCAGTTTTCTTTTTTGAATCTTCAATATATTTTTCAACAAATTTTAGATTTGAGATTTGAGATTTGAGATTATTTATGATTGGATGCTCGGGAGCCAACACTAAATAAGTGCAACCGAACAAAGTATCGGATCTCGTGGTAAAAACATCAATTAAAGTCGAAGAAGATTCCTTCTTCTCCATCTTCGCTATAACGCTCGGTAATTGAGAATCGGAAATTTGAAATTTTATTTCCGTCCCTTCCGATTTTCCAATCCAATTTTTTTGCATCATTTTGGTCGTTTCCGGCCAATTCAAATCTTTTAGGTCTTTTAATAAATCTTCAGCGTATTTGGTGATTTTAAAAAACCATTGCTCCACTTCTCTTTGCCCAACCTGGCTTTCACAGCGCCAACAACGACCTTCTTCAGCTTGCTCATTAGCCAAAATTGACTGGCAATTAGAACACCAGTTGGCTGACGCCTTTTTTTTATAAACCAGACCTTTTTTAAAAAACTGTAAAAACATCCATTGAGTCCATTTATAATATTTCGGGTCGCAACTAATCACTTCTCTTGACCAATCATAAATAGTGCCAATTGATTTCAATTGCTTTCTCATTCTTTCAATGTTCTTGTAAGTCCAGGTTTTAGGATCAATTTTATGACGAATGGCGGCGTTTTCAGCCGGCAGACCAAAGGCATCAAAACCAATCGGCGACATTACGTTAAAACCCTGAAGTCGCTTAAAACGAGCGTAAACATCGCCGGGAGCAAAATTATACCAATGACCAATATGCAGGTCCCCCGAAGGATAAGGAAACATCACTAAATGATAAAAGTTCTTTTTTCCTTCAATTTTATCCGGAGCTTGGTAAATCCCGGCTTTATCCCATATCTTCTGCCACTTTTTCTCAATTTTGTTTGGATTGTATTGCATGTTTTAAAACTTTAAGTAGAGAAATTTTAAGCCAGTAGCTATATTTTTCCGGATTTTCTTTAATATCTTTCTTTAACTTTTCAATATCAATCCATTTCCATTCAGCCGCTTCTTTTGGGTCGGGGTTGGGGTCTGCGTCAAATTTGCCAAAAAAAACATGGTCAAATTCATTTTCAGATAAACCATTTTCAAAATCAATTTTGTAAATAAAACTGAATTTTTCTGTCAAATCGCAGTCAAAACCCATTTCTTCTTTGAGGCGGCGGCGCGCCGCCGCCTCAATATCCTCGCCGGGCCGCGGGTGACTGCAGCAGGTATTAGTCCACAAAAGAGCAGAATGATATTTCTCTTTGGCTCTTTTTTGAATCAACATTTCTTCTTTTGAATTGAAAACAAAAATTGAAAATGCCCGATGTAATTTTCCTCCGTTTTGATGGGCGGCTATTTTTTCTTCAGAACCTAATTCCTTATCGTTTTTGTCAACAAGAATCACTCTTTCCATACCCCGTAGAAGAATTTCGAATAGAAAATTCCTTCGAAATTTTCTTTATTTGCCCCGTAGGGGCATTTCGAAATTTCTCTACGGGGCATAAAAATATTAAAATGTTTCTATAACGTTTGTAGTCGATGAACTTCGTTCGTCTTCACCCACCGAGCCCCGCCCCAGGCGAGGCGAAGGTAAAGAAGAAAACGAAGTTTTCTTCGCCTTCGCTAACGCTCGGCTAATCAAATCGGTTATGTCAACATTCGCTTCTTTTTTATTAATAGTGTTGGTGAGATATAATTTCGTGAACCTCTTTTTTATTTTCTTGATGCCCGCATCCAATACCCCGTGAGTGATCAATGCAACGATTTTTTCCGCGCCTGAATTCTTCGCAAATTCATAAAACCTCAAAAGAGTGCCGCCTGTTCCGATGATATCGTCAATCACCCCTATTATTCTTCCTTTGGCAATTACTTTTGACGAAAAATGTTTTACCTTAAAAGAATTTATCCTCTTTTTGTTTAATCCCGAAATGCCGGTTCTTCTTTTTCCGCCTTTATCCGGCGACAGCAATAAAATATCCCGGCCAAAATCCTCTTTAATTCTTTCTATTAACAACGGGAGTGCCGAAATGCTGACAACGGGGTATTTTTTAACCCACGCCGTTTTGCCAAAATGAGGGTCAATCGAGTAAATTTTTTTTACGCCGTAATAATCAACTAATTTTCGGATTAAATTTTCCGAAACATTCGTTTCTCCCAGCTCAAACGTTTTATCCTGTCGGCAATAAGGAAAATAAGTAAAAAATATTTCGGGTCTTATTTTTCTATTCTTCAAGATTTGCAAAATCATCTCCAATTCAATTAAGCCGGAGTTGGGGTCGGGACTTCCCGAATGTAAAATAATTACTCTTTTTAACTTTAATTTATTTATCTCCGGTATTCTTATATAAACTTCTCCATCAGGAAAAAAGCGTTGACTTTCTTTATTTTTTCCAAGAAGAATAAATTCAAGATTATTTGCTTTTTTCCTGAGATTGGTCGCTAAATGTTCAGCAGTTGATGTGAAAATAATAGAAGTTCTCATCATTTTTACGAAATCGCTCTTTTTACTCTTTGTAATACTTCAGCAAAGATCTCATTTTTTGACCCTTTAGATTTTTTCTCCCTTTCAAATAAATCAATTCAATAAGAAATTCAATGCCCACAATTCTTCCTCCAAGTTCCTTGACTAATCCAACTGTGGCGGCCATTGTCCCGCCAGTAGCCAAAACATCATCAATTATCACAACCCTCTCGCCCGGCAAAATAGAATCTTCATGCATTTCCAAAGTATTGCTGGCGTATTCAAGCGAATATGCGCGGGAAACCGTTTTTGAGGGAAGCTTTCCTTTTTTTCTGACAATCGCCAGCCCGGTCTTTAATTTGTAAGCTGCGGCGGCGGCCAATATAAAGCCACGCGCGTCAATCCCGACAATCTTATCTACTTTCTTTTTTAAATAAGGCAAGATTAAAAGGTCTATCGTTTTGCAAAAAACATTCTTGTCCTGAAGCAAAGGAGTGATATCTTTAAAACTTACTCCTTTTTTCGGCCAATCGGGAATCTCTCTGATTTTAGATTTTATTAAGTCTTTTACTTTCATATTTTTTTAAATTTTGGCGGCTTTTAGCGCCTCTATACAAAAGCAAGTTCTTTTTTCTTTAATTTTAGGAATAGCAACTTTCAATAGTTTATTAATCTTTTCTAAATTTTCTTTCATCGTCCTAATTACTTCTTCAGCCTCTACCGGCCTCTTTTGATAAACGTCATAATCGGTTATCATTGCCAAAGATAAATAGCAAATTTCCAGTTCTCGGGCTAAAATCGCTTCTGGAATTAAGGTCATGCCAATAATATCGGCGAATTTTCTGAACATTTTTGATTCTGCCCGGGTGGAAAATCTCGGACCCTCAATGCAAAAATAAGTTCCTTTTTGGTGGACCGGGATTTTTAATTTTTTTGTTTCTTTATGAAATAAATTTCTTAATTCCGGACAAAAAGGGTCTGCCAAGGAAATATGAACTGCTTCTTTGTCGTAAAAGGTATATTCTCTCTTTTTGGTAAAATCAATGAATTGGTCGGAAATTACAATTTCGCCAGGTTTAAAATTTTCTTTGAGAGAACCGACCGCACAAATTCCAATTATTCTTTCTACTCCCAGTTCTTTTAAAGCAGAGATATTGGCTCTCTGAGGAACTTGATGAGGCGGAAATTGGTGTTTCTTCCCGTGGCGAGCAAGAAAGGCGATTTTCTTGCCGAAAAAATCGCCGATTTCAATTGGAGATGAAGGGTATCCGAAAGGGGTTTTAACTTTTACCTCTCTTTCTTTTTTGAAAATTTTCGGGTCATAAATCCCGCTCCCGCCAATAATCGCAATTTTTATATCAGACCTCATAAAAATTCTTAAATTAATTTTACTCTAAAAACTTGATTTTGTCTAATCTTTAAGATAGAATTTGATATTAAAAACTGGTCTTTAACAATCTGTTCGGGATGATTAACCTTTAGCTAAAAAAAGGAGGTGAACTATGAGAACTATTGATGAAATTGAGGCGAGGGTAAATTTTTTCGTAAGAACTAATGTAATCGCAAAAGTAGGAGCTTTTTTAGCTTCAATCTTTCCCAAACTTTCCCCTAATACCATAACCATAGCCGGCATTATTGCTGCCCTTATCGCATCTTCATTGATTGTGTGGTTTGGCTTATTCGCTGGCGCTTTCGCTATGTTATTATCCTCCCTCTTCGATTCGCTGGACGGCGGAGTCGCTAGAGCAAAAAACAACTCTACCAGTTTTGGAGCGTTTCTTGACGATGTCGCTGACAGAGTCGGCGAAATATTCTACTTTAGCGCTATCTTTTGCCTGAACAACAATTTTGCTGTTTTTTTTGCCGGAATCAGTTCTGTATTAGTCAGTTACTTTAACGCCTCGGCAAAAGCCAGAGGATTTAAACCTTCTTCGGGGACGGTAACAGGGAGACCTGGAAGGATTATCATCCTTTTCATTTTAATGCTGGCCAGTCCCTGGTTTCTCATCTCCCAAAGTCTCTGGTTGATAGTGGGACTGAACATTTTTACCCTCGTAAAAAGAGGGCTTGAAGTGCAAAAACAGAGCGGTTAATTCCGCTCTGTCTTTTTTTACATATAATCTAGATGTTAAATAAATCTTTGGCGTTTTGGGTGGTGATTTCAGCGATTTTTTCAAAGCTTGTATTTTTAATTTCGGCGATTTTTTGGACAATGTATTTAAGATATAAAGGTTCGTTTCTGCCTTCTTTCTGCGGCGGCGTTAGATAGGGGCAATCGGTTTCAATTAAAATTCTTTCCAAGGGAGTATTTTTGATATTTTCTTCAAAATTAATGCCTTCAATTTTTTTAAAAATAATGCCGTTAAAACCGATGTAGTAACCAAGGTTTAAATATTCTTTAAGATCTTCTGTGCTGCCCACAAAGCCGTGCGCGGCCGCCAACGGCGGTAGCAATTCTTCATTCTCTTTCAAAAAATCAATCAAGTCTTTATGAGCCATTCGACAGTGAAAAATCACCGGCAAATTTAATTCTTTTGCTAAACTTAATTGATGAAGAAGCACTTCTTTTTGTTTCTCTTTAAATAATTCTAATTTTATTTTTGTTTTTGGCTTGTAATAATAATCTAAGCCAATTTCGCCAATCGCCACTATTTTTTCTGATTTGGCTAATTCTTTGTATTTCTCGTAATCAAAATTTTCATCTTTGGTTTGGAAAGAAACTTCTTCTTCGTCTAATTTCACTTTAAAGATTCCATCTGTTAAATGAATCGGGTGGAGGCCGACTGTGGCAAAAACTCCTTGCGGATATTTTCCAGCCATTTCAATTGCTCTCTTACTCGTCTCATATTTTGAGCCGACATTTATTATCCAAATATTATTATCTAAAGACCGACGAATCACTTCGTCGGCATCTTTTTTGTAGGAATTGAAATTCAAATGCGCGTGAGTATCAATTAACATGTTCAAACTCTTGGAAAAAGTTGTTGTGTTTTTCCGGTTTTTAAAATTTCAATTATTTTTTCTGATGTTTCTGGCATAAATGGCGCAATGACACTGCCAATTCCTGAAATCAAAGAAATTAAATTTTTTAAAACTTTTTTTCCTTCTTTCGGGTCAGTTTTTACCAATTCCCACAGTTTTTTTTCTTCAATATATTTATTCGCCCAGGCAACCTGTTGCCAAATCTCGTCCAAAATTTCCTTTAGCTTTATTTCTTCAAAAAGTTTGTCTATATTTTTAATTTTCTTGGCAGGCTTAACTTTTTTTATTCGGAATTTTTCATTTAGCTTTGCAACTCTGGAAACTAAATTCCCTAAACCATTAGCCAAGTCCGCATTGTATTTTTCGGCTAATTTTCCCCAAGAAATATCGCTGTCTTGACCGGAAACCAAAGACGACATTAAAAGATAACGGCTCCCATCAACGCCAAATTTTTTTATCAGCTCTTCTGGCCAAATTACATTACCTAATGATTTGCTCATTTTTTGGTTATTCACCGTAAAATAACCGTGAACAAATATCTTTTTGGGTAAAGGAAAACCAAACGCCAGTAAAATTCCGGGCCAGATGGTGCCGTGAACCCGCAAAATATCTTTACTCATTAATTGAACTTCCGGCGGCCACATTTCCGGATAACTATCTGTTTTCCCCAACCATCCCGCGCCGGTCAAATAACTCAAAAAGGCGTCAACCCAAACATAAGTGGTATATGACTTGTCAAAAGGGAGCGGAATCCCCCAGCTGACATTTTTTCTGGAAATTGAAATATCTTTTAAGCCCCGCTTGATAAAACTTAATATTTCATTTTTTCTCTCTTTTGGCTGAATTTCAATTTTATCTGAATAAATCTTTTTTTCTAATGTTTTTTTAAATTGCGAGAGCTTAAAAAAGTAACTCTCTTCTTTCATTAGAATAGGCTCTTTATTGTGTTCGGCACACTTACCTTCAATTAAATCATCCTTGGTTTTATATTGCTCGCAACCAACACAATACAGGCCTTCGTAGTCGCCTTTGTATATAAATCCTCTGTCATATAGTTTCTGAAGCGTTTTTTCTACATCCAGGATATGATTTGAGTCGGTGGTTCTTATAAAATTATCGTAACTAACATTAAGTTCCTGCCAGGCTTCCTTAAATGTTTGTGCCTTCTCGTCAACAAATTCCTTTTCAGGGATTCCTGCCGCCGCAGCCGCTTGCGCCACTTTAATGCCATGCTCGTCCGTGCCGGTCAAAAAGAAAACTTTATCATTCTTTGTTTTATGCCATCTAGCCAAAACATCGGCCGCCACCGTGGTGTAAGCGTGGCCGATGTGCGGCTTATCGTTAACATAATAAATTGGAGTTGTAATATAAAATTTTTTATTTACTCTTGTCATAATCTAGATTGAATAATATTTATAACTATCACGGCTACAAACCCTAAAAGCAACGATGTAAGATTAAGCGATAAAGAAGCAGTAAATGCTTTCTTATATGTTATTTCTTTTCTTAAGACAATCTTAAATATAAACATTTCAAAAAAAATAACCGCTGATTCACCGAAAATAAAAGGTGGCAACATTGACGATAGCGGAAGAAACTGACTTTTATATAGAGTTGATGTCAAATATAAATAAAACAATGGAAAAGAAATTAAATTAGCAATGGTGACAGCCGATATCCCCTTTTTATTTTTTCTAAAGAATAGAATATAGCCAAAGATAGACTCAATAATTATCGCAAATAAAAATCCGATAAAAAATACTGGCAAACCTTCATAGAATGATTCCCAAAAAGTTGGCCTTGCTGGAAAACCATCGCCAGGTATTACAACCGGATTAGCCATTATAAATGAGTCTAAAGACAAGCCAAGAGTTATAAAATATAAAAATAAAATTAGAAATTTTTTATTTTTCATAAATTTACGCTAGGTTAATTTATTATCACCACAAACTCTCCCTTTAAATTATTTTTATCGTTTTCTAAAATTTTTAAAATTTCTTCAGCACTGCCGCGGTAAATTGATTCAAACTGCTTGGTCAGCTCGCGACAAACTACAATTCTTCTGTCGGCCGGCAAAACTTCTTTTAATTGATTTAGCGTTTTTAAAATCCGATGCGTTGATTCATAAAAGACGACTGTATGTTTTGCCTCGGCAACTTCGGTAAAAAACTTATTCCGGCCTTTTTTATGTGGCGGAAAACCCATGAAGACAAATTTATCGGTTGGGAAGCCGGAAACACTCAAAGCAGCAATGGCAGCATTAGGACCAGGAATTGACTCTATTTTAATCTTTCCCGCTTCCCCACTTGTTAACTTTTGCACTAATATGCCTCCTGGATCCGAAATCCCCGGCGTGCCGGCATCGGTAACCAAGGCCAAATTTTTGCCTTGATGAAGCCGCCCAATAATATAATCAACTTTTGATAATTTGCTGTGCTGAAAATAACTGATTAAGGGTTTTTTAATATTGTAATGATTCAATAATTTTAGCGTCTGGCGCGTATCTTCGCAAACAATCAAATCAACCTCTTTTAAAATTCGCAGAGCTCTAAAAGTTATATCTTCAAGATTCCCAATAGGTGTTGAAACAACGTAAAAGGTTGACATTTAATTTACCGAGTCCCGCTTGCGGGACGAGTCAAAGAACGTTCGTTCTTTTCCACCCTGCACTATCGCTTGGGTAGCTGAAGAAGAGGATTTATCCTCTTTGACTATAGCACGGCCGGCTTTTCTGATTTTCTTTTTTCCAGAAATTCCTTCAAAAATTCATACAAAATCCCTGCTAGGGGAATAGCCAAAACGGCTCCCAAAAATCCCCATAAGATTCCTCCGATTGCTAAAGACATTAAAACCAAAATCGACGGCAACCCCACAAATCTTTTTGAAATAAGGGGTGTAAGAATATTATTTTCAACTTGCTGAATTAAAGTAAAAGCAATGATAACAAAAATCGCTTTAGATATGTTTTCTAAAGAAATAATTACGAAAATAAAGATGCCTGTAATAAGAGGCCCAACAAATGGAATAAAATTAAGAACGCCGGCTAGTAATCCTAAAGAAAATGGGTAGGGGGTATTAAAAACTAAAAAAACAACAAAAGAGACAACGCCAATGAATAAGCAAGCCAGGATTCTCGTCAGAAACCAACCGCTCACTTTTTTCTGACACCTTTCCCAAATAGACAATATATTAGCTTCGTATTTTTTTGGAAAAAAAATTAAGATGCTCCTTTCAATTCCTTTTTCATTCAAAGAAATATAAATGGCTAAGGTTAAAATAAAGATTGTAGCAAAAATTCCTCCAAAAATAACAAATAAGATGTTAGCAATATTGATAATTATTTTATTCAATATTTCTCCTAACGCATTAAAGAAGGTCTCAATATCCTGAAATGCTTCAATTTTCAGCCCCTTTAATGGTGGGGAAATTCTCTCAAAATATTGAGGAAGAATCTGAGAAAATTGTTTAATTTCAGAAATAAATAGAGGGACAGTGAAATAAATTATCAAAGTCAAAATGCCGAAAAAGGCAGTATAGACAAACAAAACTGCCAAACTTCTTGGTATTTTTAGTTTTCTTAAAAAATTAACTGCGGGATTAAATAAAACAGAAATAATTAAAGCGAAAACAAACCAGGCTAAAATATCCCTAATTTGATAAAGAATATAAAAAGAAATTACTGCGACAAAAATCTTGAAAATCGTTCCCCACGAAATATCTAGTAATTTTTCATTATTCATATACCGAACCCACAAAGTGGGTGAAGGTGGAAATGAGCAAAGCTCATTGACCCTTTAATATTTTTTCAAATATTTTTTTATCTTTAAACGGACCGATTAAAGCTAAATTTAATTTTTGGGGCTGAAAAATATCTTTAGCCACTCTTTGAATATCTAGCAGGCTGACTTTATCAATTTCGCGGTAGATTTTTTCCGGAGTTAAAATTTTCTTCTCCAAAAGCTCCTGTGTAACGTAAAACGAAGCCTGCGCATCAGAAGCTTCCAAAAGTAAAGTCATTTTTCCTTTTAGATTGTCTTTCGCTTTCTTTAACTCTTTTTCTGGCAATTTTGTCCTGGCGATTTTTTTATATTCTTTTAAAATGACCTGTATCCCTTTTTCCACTTTCTGATTTTGGATTCCTGCTTGAGTAACTAAAGAGCCCGTATCAGGATCAGCCGATACGACAGTGCTGACATAATAAGCAATGCCTAATCTTTCTCTTACTTTGATGAAAAGCCTGGAACTCATCATCCCTCCTAAAATTATTCCGAGCAATTCTTGAGCATATTTTTGCGGATGGAAAAGATTATATGCCCTTGTTCCCAAACACAAATGGGTTTGGTCGGTTTTTCTTTCCATCAAAAGGCATTCGGGCTTTGTTTGTATTTCAACCCGTTCGACTCGGCTCAGGGTTGACGCTGAATTTACCGAAGCATCAAAAACCTGAGGTTTTTTAAAAGGGATAACAGTTTTAATTTTAGAAAAATATCTTTTAATTTTTTCTAAGGTCTTTTGAATTTCTATATTTCCGGACACGCAAACAATGGTATTTGAAGCAGTATATTGTTTTTTCATGTAAGAAATTAGGTCTTGACGATAAATTTTTGATACGCTTTCTTTGGTGCCTGAAATCGGCCAGCCTGCCGGCTGGTCTCCATACAAAAGCTTTGACCACAGAATGCCGACATAACTCATCGGATGGTCTTTGTACATATTAATTTCTTGGATAATCACTCCTTTCTCTCTTTCTATTTCTTTTTCCGGCAACAAAGAATTAAAATAAACATCCGACACCCAGTCTAAAGCCATATCTAAATGAGAACTATCCACTTTGGCGAAATATCCGGTGTATTCTTCTCCGGTAAAGGCGTTATAGATTCCGCCAACCCTGTCTAATGTTTCAGCAATAGCAACGGTTGTTGGCCGTTTTTTTGTTCCCTTAAAGAACATGTGCTCTAAAAAATGAGAGATACCGTTGGTTTCTTTTTTCTCGTATTTAGAACCCGTACCCACCAATACAAAAACCGTCACTGCCTGAGTGCTTTCTTGAGGAACGGTAATGATTCGAAGGCCATTTTTTAGAGTGGTCTTTTTATACATTTATTTTTCCAATCTATTTTTTAAAATTTTAATCAAATCTTCTATTTTTACCCTTCCCTGGTTCATTTAATAGATTTTTAAAAACAGAGAGGTCGTTAATTGCAACCACCCATATAATCAGGTTCGCAAGGTAATTCGTCATATCTGGCCGGCGTTGATGGTGAAATCGCCCAAGAGAAAATTGCCCAACAGATAATTACAATCACTATGAAAATAATGATAGATTCTTTCCTGTTTTCCTTAAACCATTTCATATTTTATTCTTAATCGCTAAAAAATTTAATATAGTTCTTTTTTATGGCTTCTGAACAATCTTTTACTGCTTCGGTATTTGGAGAGAGATTAGCACAAAGACGAATACTATTAACGACATCAAGATTGTGTTCCTTCACTCTAATCAAAAAATAAACGATAAAGAAAAAAAGAACAATAAGTAAAATCAAAATCTTAAACCAATTTTCTTTTAACCAGTTTTCCATAATTTTGCCCGATATATGGTAATATCTATTTTACTCTTTAGTTATCACAAATATATAAATTCATTGTATAATAAATGAAAGGAAAAGTAAAAATAAAATAACTAATATTCTGTATGACAGTTAATATTGTTCATCTTTTAAAAAAAGAGTGTTCTAGATTAAGAGTAAGAATTACCGAAAAATTAAGGAAAAGATTATTTTTACATTTAGATAGTTCGACAGAACCCCTATCGCGACTACTTAAAGTTAATGAAGTTTCCTTGAGAAGGAAGCTTTTTAATAGAAAGGGGTATTCTTTAAAACTCAATGAGCTTTTATTTCTTGCTCAAAAGGCAAGGGTTAGTAAAAAAGAGGCTTTCCCCGGCATTGTGGATATAAAAATTGGCGACAACGCTTATTGGCCAAATTCTCCAATGAAAATTTTAATTGATGAAAAGTTTATAGAAGGTGTCGGATATTATATAGGCGATGGACGTATGAAAACAAATAGGGGTCTATCGACGTCGAATACTGATATGGAAACTATAAAATTTTTTCTTTATTGGCTAAAAAAATATTTCAACGCAAGGACTAAAAATATTAAAATAAATATTTTTTTACCACGTTCAAATTTTAATGTAATTTCAGAGAAAAGAAAATGGTCAAAATTACTCGGAGCAAATATAAGCTCCGTAAAACAGAAATATAAGTATAAAGATTATTATAAAACTCAAATTGAGGTTCTTTATTCTAGGACAATAACCAAACTCCTCTTAGATAAATTGTTGCCTATCATTAAAGAGGAATGTCTTACCAATAAATCTTTTGCAATGGCTTATCTAAGAGGAATAATGGCTGCCGAAGGCTCTCCTAGATATAATGCAAAATGTCACCAAAGAGCTGTTCATTTAAAAATGAAAGATAAATCAGAAGTTAAATATGTTTTTAAACTCCTTCAGTTTTTAGGTTTAACCCCAAGTTTTTTATTTTCTAAACAAGATAGTGAATGGTTAGTAAGTATTAGTGGTTTTAGTGAGATTAAAGAATTAGATAAAATAAATGTCTTTAGGTCACATCTCGAGAAAAAGAAAAAGCTTAAAAAAATTTTAAGTAATTACCATCACCAACAAGCAAAGAAAGGCCAAGTAAAAAAATTTTACCTTAGTAAACTCTTTGAATTTGAAGGAAAATATGGAAAATATTGCACTGCTAAGCAATTATCAGAATATACTAGAAGAGATAAAACTAGAGTAATAAATGTTTTGAGAAAACTACAAAGAGATAAATTATTAAAAGGGGGAAGAATAATGAAAGTTGGAACACCATTCAAATTTACTCTGACAAAAACAGGAAAAGATTTTATTTTAAAGAAACCTTTATTAATCTACCAGCCTTATTAAATTCTATCTCATTATTAAGTAACTTTTTAAGCGTTTCTGGTAATTTTTCAATATCTACTCTAATTTGTGCCATACTGTCCCTCCAGCGGACAGTAACATCATCATTTTTTAAACTTTCGAAATCGATTGTAACTGTCCATGGCGTACCAATTTCATCCTGCGAATAATACCTTTTTCCGATGTTGCCCCGGTCATCCCAAGCAACAAAAATTTCCTGGCGCAAATTTTCATAAATTTTTCTGGCAAGCTCAACCAACTTTGGCTTGTTCGCCAGCAACGGAAAAACAGCGGCTTTAAAAGGAGCTAACCTTGGCTTCAGCCTCAACACAACTCTTTCTTTATCTTCGTGGTAGCTTTCGCAAAGTACCGCCAAAACCGACCGCTCCACTCCCCAAGTTGGTTCAATGACATGCGGCCAGAATTCTTCGCCAGTTTCTGAATCTTTGTATTTTAAATTTTTACCGGAAACCTCCTCATGTTTTTTTAAATCAAAATCTGTTCGGTAAGCCAAACCATATAATTCTTTCTGGCCAAAAGGAAATTCGTATTCAAAGTCAATTGTTCTTTTTGAATAATGCGCTCGCTCTCCTTCCGGAATTTCGGCTTCATGAATTTTTTTAACATCAATGCCAATCTCTTTTATCCAATCCAAAATCTCTTTCCGCCAATATTCAAAATATTTTTTCCAATCTTTTTCCCTCACAAAATATTCAATCTCCATCATTTCAAATTCTCGCAAACGGAAAATAAAATTGCCAGGCGTAATTTCGTTGCGGAAAGCTTTACCGACTTGGGCAATGCCAAAAGGCAAAGTTTGACACGTTGTGTCTATAATGTTTTTAAAATCAACGAACATTCCTTGAGCGGTTTCTGGTCGCAGATAAACAATATCTCCATCAACCGGCCCAAGATTTGTTTTAAACATAATATTAAATTGACGCGGCTCAATAAGCTGACCTTTACATTGAGGACACTTGTTTTTGTTCTGCAATTCATCAATCATCCGGAATCTGTTATGACAATCTTTACATTCAGCCAAGATGTCAATAAAACCTTTCACGTGTCCTGATGCTTCCCAAACTTTCGAATTCATAATAATCGTTGAATCGAGACCGACAACATCGTCTCTCTTGTGTATAAATCTCTCCCACCAAAGATTTTTAATGTTGTTTTTCAACTCAACTCCCAAGGGACCGAAATCCCAAGAATTGGCCAAGCCGCCATAAATCTCTGAACCAGGAGAAATAAATCCCCTCCTCTTGGTAAGTGCAACAATTTTTGTTAAAAGATTATCCATAAACAATTTTCTTGCCCCGTAGGGAATCGAAGGTTCTCCTTCGGGGTTCCATTAAATTATCCATAAGTTTATGTTTGTTACTGAACCCGGCCCATTTCTTCATTGACGGTCGGGTCATCGGGCAAAGCGGTATCTATGGCAGGAATTATTGCTTCCAAAAATTCCTCTGTCCAATAATCTTCGCCAATAATTTTAGCCTGACTCACAAGTAAAGGCACAAGATTTCTTTGAGAAAAGTCAGGAGTAAAAGAAATTTGAAATGCCACGTTGGGCGCCGGCACAATCTTGCCTGTACCGACTTGTAAATCACCTAATTCCCAGATAATTTCTTTTGATTGGGAATCAAAAGTCAGTCTTGAGTTTTCGGGAGAAATTCTGCCGGTTAACTTTACCCCGGGAGAAAGCGTGGCTTTCATTTTTACATTTTTAACATCATTGTAATAATTTTTAGCTTGCCAGATTACGGTATAAGTGGTGCTCTCGCCAACTTTTGGGGGAAGCGGCCCTGAATTGCCGAATATTTCATCCTGGAAGAAACCCTTTTGAGAAATTTCTAATCGGGAGTTGATTTTTGTTTCAAATTCTTCTTTTACCTGAGAAAGAATGATTTTATTCTTTAAAGTGAAATTTTTGTCTTGAATTGATGACTGTTCCCAGTCTTTCTTTAAATTAATCCAAAATTCGACTTTTCCTTCGTCTCCTTGACCCAAAAACCTGAGTTTTGGAATTTGTCGCCAATCCCATACTATAGAATTGTCTCCCCGGTTAAACTGACCAAATTCAGTTTTAATTGTTTCGTAATCAAAAGCGCGACTTTCTAAAGTAATAGCCAAGAATAAATCTTGAAACGGCTCCTCTCCAATGTTTCTAAAGAAAATTTCATAATGTAAAGAATCTCCGGGATTGGCAATGTATTGAGAAAAACCGTTTATTTGCTGAAATATGGAAAGAGAAGATTTAAGGATCTCCACTCCTCTAACTGTCTCTTTCAGCAAAATAAATTCGCCGGACTGCCAAATACCCAAGGTCGCCCGAAAAATTTTCTGTTCTTTAATTTCTCCCGTCAATTTTCCTCTAATTTCAATTCTGCCTCCTTCAGCCTTATTCAAAATTGGTAAATCCCACTCGGTTTTTTCTAAAGCCTGAGGCTGGCTTGCGATGAATTCAAACCCAGACGGATATTCAATTTTCACCCTAAGATTAGAAATAGGCCAGTCAGCGTTTGAAAAATAATTTAATGAAAATTGAATTTCCCTACCGGATTCGGCTTTGGAAGGGAGGTCAAATTCAAAAGTTAAAGGAGTAGATTTAATTTTGGTCGTAAAGGTGGTTTTTGATTCATAAAAAGCCTTAAGGTTTTTGGGCCGATATCTTAAAATAACTTCTGATTTGCTTGTTTCATTTTCTTTACCCACAAGTCGAACCTTAAAAGAAATTGTCTTTTCTTCCCCGGGATAAATGTCTTCCATGTCTTTTACCACTGTTAATGTTTCTCCGTCGCTCGGCAATGAATTTTCCGGAAATTGAAAAATCATTTCCGGCTCTTCCAAAGTGATATTTCCGTTATTTTTATATTTGACCGAATATTCAATTTCTTCAAAAGCCTGAGCCTCTTCACGTCCTAAAATTTCTAATTTCAAAACCTCTTTTGAATAAATATTTTTTTGATAATAATAAAATCCCAAAATCCCGGCCGCAGCGCCCAAAATTAGAATAAAAATGATGATTTTTTTCATAATCCCTACAAAATTATTCACCCCGTAGAGAGCTTCGCTCTGCTACAGGGGCGAATATACAAATAATATTCGTTGATAATCGTATCCAAAGATCTCAAATTTGGTTTTTCGATTTTTAATTTAGAGAAAAGAGTCCAATCTTTTTTAAGAATAATCCGTAAAATCTTTATCGTTTCGGCAGTAATTTCTTTACCCCCACACCAAATTTGGTGTGGGGATTTACCTAATTTTAATTCTTTAAAACATTTTTGGCAAATTACTCCTCCTCCTTTCGTGCTAAAAAAGAGTTTTACCGGAACTAATTTTTTCTGACACAAGACACAGCTATATAATTCAGGCCTATAACCCAAGATTAAAAGAAGGTTCCAAGCAAAATAATAATAAATCTTGTACTCAAAGAACATTCGTTCTTCTTCACCCACCGAGTCCCGTTTACGGGACGAAGGTGGAAAAGAGAGCGAAGCGCTCTTTGACTTCGCTGCGGCTCGGGTATTTAATTTATTAAATGTTTCCAAAAGTAACCGCCAGATTTTTTCGTCTGCCTCTTGACCTAAAATCAAATTATCTAAAAATTCAGAGATTTTATAAGCAATTTTTATTCTTTTTAAATCTTTTCTTAAGTTTTCAAATTTTTCAATTAAAATGGCATCGGTTAAGGTTTTGCGGGTCTTTCCTTGAATAAATTCAATCTCTGATAAATAAAAAATTTCCGCTCCCGCCCTCAACTTTGAAAAAATCTTCCTGACAGCTTTAGCTAAAATTTCCAGTTTCCCAAAGTCTTTCGTGTAAATTGTCAACAATTGGTCATTTTCTCTCCGGTCAACTTTTTTTAAAATAAAACCTGATGTTCTGTGATGAACGAACATAAATCTGACTTTAGCAATAATTTAGTATTTTCCTTGGAGACCGGTTTGCTTTTCCAAATATTTTCTCGTCCGGCTTATTTTTAATTTGTCTGTACCTCCTTTAGCACGATACTCCTCTCTTCTTAATTCTCTTAATCTGGTTTTGACTTCTCTCTCGGAAACATAAGTGCTGAATCTGCCGGGTGAAAATGTTTTTTCCAGCATCTTTTTTCTTTCATAAAAAGAATACATCCTCCCCTCGCTGCTAAAAGGATTTTTTGCTACCCGGCTAATAAAATCACGCCTAGCCCAATCTTTTTTTTCTCCAAAAAGAGTTGTAGGTTTTGGCGGAATAGGTTTTGCTGGGTTTGGTTTTTGCTGGACTGGGTTTGTTAATGCTGACTTCTGTGGAGTTGCCTTTGACAAAACTGGTTCTGAGGGAATTGATTTCTGAATAACAGCCGGTTTCTGCGTCATCGGTTTTTGAGGAGAAGAAATTGACTTGGCTCCAAATCCTGATGATTGTTGCTCCTTGCCAAAAAGTGCCATAAAATTTAAGCATTTTATTCAAACTTCGGCCTTTTTTATTTTATCTTACACTTATTTTTGTTTTTTTCAAAATTGGCATAAAAAAAGAGGCGACCGAAGTCGCCTTTAAAAGGGTGTTCTCAATTCTCATCTTCTCCAACGTGGAGGAGGTGGAACTGGGATTGTTATAACTGCTCTATGTCGGGAACCTCTCCAAGAGGTCGTGCCGCCACCTTGGTACGAATATCCGCCGTTGTAACCATAGCCACCGTTGCCATATCCGTTGCCATATCCGTTGCCATATCCGTTGTCATATCCATTGCCATATCCATTGCCATATCCGTTGCCATAGTATTGCTGCTCATTCCGACACCCAGCCAATATCCAAGCATCGATGGTTGGATAACCTGTAAGAGGTTTACACTCCGCCTGAACCAAACTGGCTGTTAAAATTGCCACCAATACTGCCAACACTACTGCCACCATTCCTCTCTTTGCTATCTTTTCCATTTTCGTTCTCCTTTCTTTCCTTATTTATTTTTTCTTGTTCTGCCTACATTATA
>Ga0214473_10000889_pt1 | contig 40960 bp, 33 predicted proteins | sample RVTome_7_FD_203509 | JGI IMG/M metagenome (GOLD analysis project Ga0214473, IMG submission 203509) | Soil microbial communities from uranium-contaminated site in the Upper Colorado River Basin, Wyoming, United States - RVT98D197 | ecosystem: Environmental > Terrestrial > Soil > Contaminated >...
AAAACGCCAGGTGATCCGAATGCTCGTCAAACAGATTGAAATCGGCGGCGACGCCGTTAAAATCGTCTACAGGATTGACAGCCTCCCTTTTGCCCAAGCCCCTGAAAGGGGCGTTTTGCAACATTGTCCAAGGCGTGTCGGGCCAATAGCATGGTAGAAACGACCATCGCCATAACGGGCCGGTGCCCGGATCGCCGTTGGGCTTGGCTCCCTGTTTGTAGTGTGCCCGTAAGGGCATCTGTAGAGACGACAAATCTTGCGTCTCTGCGGCGTCGCTACGAACGCTGCCGGCCGACCACCCCGCTGCCATGCTATTGGCGAAAAGCGCAAAATGCCAGGGGTCCGGGGACAGCGTCCCCGGTTGTTGGGCCGTTCTCAACCGCAAGTACGCAAAAACCGGATGAGCCTGATTTCTCAGCCGGGATCGCCTGAGTGCCTCTACTTATTCAAGATCAGCTATGTCGCCGTCCAAGTCGACGCTGCAAGTCCCGTAGATTTCGTGACCCACCCCGGCGTTGAAGCCGCCGAAATGGGGAGAACCATTGATCACGATCTGCCCTTGTACGTAGGAGGCGCCATCTAGCGACGCCGTCGCAGAGAACGTCGTTCCCCATGGCGTGTCGGTATACTCCTCATAGGCCGTACCGCTGATCACCAGGTGACCGTCGCACCAACCCTCCTTGGAGGTGGGCTGATAGGCATCCGCATCGTCAGTCCAAGGTTCAATACCATACCAATCGTTCCCGGCGCTGCTGCCACCCTCACTGTTCGCCGTACCACTTCCGTACCCATTGGGATAATAGGTAAAGATGGTGGAGTTACCACCGCCCTGTGTGTATGCTTGGCAGGAACAATTGGCAGGACTATTCCCCAGCTAGTTGAGCGCATAGCCATAGTAGCTGATATCGATACAGACGTCTGTCGAGAAATAGACGGTGAGTTCCGAGGGCGAGCCGCCGCCTACCCAGTGGTAGCTGGACGTCCCGCGCACCCAATTCGATGCATATGCCGACCGCTGCGAGCCCAGGCCGGTGTCCGCGTACAGTTGGATGTCGGCACCGCCCTCAATATCGCCCGACGCATCGATGTCATCTTTATCGGAATCCACGTCGTCCCAGCCGTCGTACCACCAACTCCACGTTCCATACGGATCGCTGGCGGAATCCGGTTCGCCAATGGAGACTGAAATCCCATCATGTTCCCAATACCCCAGCACCGGGGTCGCCAACGCAGCACAAAGCACTACAATTGCTGTACCGATTCTGCTCATGGTTCATTACCTCCATGTCTCAAAACACTACGAAATCCTCTTTGTCACGATGTTCGGATGCATACCCACTTAAGGACCTCTTGCCATAACTTTCACCGCCCTTCTGTAGTATCCCTCGCGGCTAACACGTCATAGTCAGTAATCCTTGAACGCGCGCATCCATTCGGGCCAGTCTTCGGGCTTGGCGCCGCCGGCCTTCGTCCAGGAGCCGGCTGTGTCGAAGTCCATATACCATTTCAGTGTCCACAATTCCTTGAGTCCGACCCTTCTCACGGACCAATCGAGGAAAAGGCTGTTCGTGTACGCTTCGTGACGGTTGACACAGAAACACCCCATTCTTCCAACGGCGCGATCTTCACTCATGGGCGGTCGATCGCCCGCGTCCGGACGATTCCCTGGATTTGCGCAATCGATAAGCACAGGGACGTTGGCTTTTCCTCTGACGGAAAAAGCATCGGGTCCAAGCCGACTGGATGACATCTGGCCGGAGAACCGATCGCTGAACAGCCACTCGTTGAAGCCATAGCTGCTGCGAAACGGCGGACTGGGGCTGGTGAGTTGCCAGGCTTCAAAGGTCGAGCCGACCGTGCCCTCGACGCGCCATTCCATGGAGCCTGCGTGCGAAACGCTGGCGGAGAAGGTTCCGTTATTCCCCGGCCTGACGGTCGTAGGGCAGCAGCACCCCCGCCGAGCGGAGTTCATTGCGCCCGATCTGTCTCTCTCCGCGTTTCATGGCTCTTGGCCCTTTCTCCCAAAGGAACCATTACCACTGCCACGATTTCACAAGCTCTGCCGTCTCACAATCCGAAATGGGGCGCCACTAACATGTTTATCTTGCGGCCCCCCCCCCTGCAAACTTGTCAAGACGGTTTTGCGGATTCTAACATCTTTTTCTCATGGCCTGCTCGGAACCACCCGCTGGCCCTGTCGTCCGGTCCGGCTACGGCCGGAACAACCTTCCACGCCCGGGCTTTTTCATACACAGCGCGTACTTCGGCGCGCGATTTAACCCTATGGGTGGCGTTCATCAGATGCCCGATGTGGATGCGATTTTCAAAAAACCACGAAGATTTCTTCGCGTCGCCAAGCGTAGTCGGTAGTCCTTGAGTTTCCTCGTCCACTGGGGCCAGTCTTCGGGCTTGACGCCGGCCCTGTCGTCCTAATGGAATCGGAAAGTCGCGTGAAAGGGATGTATTGAAAGCGCCGGCCGGGTAGCGCCGCCAAACTCGTTTGACGGTGCTGATTCGATTGCGCCTTGACCGTGGCGAGGGCATCTTGCCCTTGCACTGCGGAGCCATGGCGCATCACAACCCGGCAAAGCGAGGCCAAGATGGCCTCGCAACGACCCCACGGGCAAACGAATTTGCCCGTGTCCCCCAGGATTATGCTTTTCCAGGCCGAACGGGTATACGCTTGCGATGCCACCTGCCATGTTCATGTTGGGCGACGTTGCGATTGGCTCGGTCAAAACACGATGGCGGCGTAGCCGACGGAGTCGCGACTGGTCTGGCCCATTTTGCGGCGCATCACGTCGTTGCTGTTCGTGTAGGCCAAGAGCTGGCCCTTGGGGGTCCCGAGCTTTCGGGCGGCAGCAATCGCGGCGGCGGCCGCGCCGGGACCGCAGGCGTTGGCCTTCTCGATGGCTTCCGACAGCAGCCGCTCCGCCTCCAGCGACAGCGCCAGGTCGATGAACTGCCGGTCGTTGACGTTCGCCGCCCACTGCAGGCCCTCCGAGCCCTTGCCCATCGGAGTAAAACCGTAGCGGGGGCCGTAATGGGTCAAATCTGTGGAGCCGATGCAGACTGCCGTGCGGCCCTGGGCGCCGGTCACTTCCGCGACGACCTCGCCCAGCGCGATCGCCGTATCCACCGGCGGCACGACGATCGGTACGAGCTTCGCCCCGGGAAACAGGTGCTGCACGAAGGGGACCTGCACCTCCAGACTATGTTCGAACTGGTGAGCCCTGGCGTCCATGACCACCACCTTTTTGGCCAGAAGCGCATCGCGAAATGCGCGATCGATGCTGATCTCGCCAAGGGGCGTTTGCCAGGACTCGCTGTCATCGACGGCGGGCAGTGAGCCGAAGTAGCTGTGGGCGGTGCCGAAGATGACGAAGGTATCGACCATCGCTCGCTGCTTCTTGATAGCCGCAAAGACCATGGCGGCCAGATCCCCGCTGAAGGCCCAGCCCGCGTGCGGCACGATTCCGCCGACGATTGGCTCCGGCAGCGGCTCGACCACGGGCCGCGACGCCAGGCACTCCCGGACCTCCTCCAGGCAGCCGTCACGACTGGCCGGGTAAAACTGCCCTGCAACCACCGGGTTTCGTGTCCGCATATCGTCACCTGTTCCCTTGCATCCGTGGTCCCCGGCCGCTATCATCCTGAAAGCCTCTGACGGAATGAGAGCACAGCAGCCTGCTGATACGTCATTCCCGCGAGGGCGGGAATCCAGCCACGTGCCGGATTCTTCTGGATCCCGGCCGGCGCGGGCGTGACATGATGACGCTCATTCTGTCAGAGCTTGTCAGCACCCGCATATATTGTACTTCGCAGGGCAGGAAAGACAAATGGCAACTGAAAAAACGCCGCAAGTGGCCGTCGTGATGGGCTCCGACAGCGACCTGAAAGTGATGGAGAGCTGCATCGAGCAGTTGCGTGAGTTCGGCCTGACGCCGGAGGTGCGGATCATCTCTGCCCATCGCACGCCGCGAATCGCCGCCGAGTTCGCCGAGACCGCCGAGAGCCGCGGCATCCAGGTCATCATCGCCGCCGCCGGCATGGCCGCCCACCTGGCCGGCGCCCTGGCCGCATGGACGACCTTGCCTGTGATCGGCGTCCCGTTAGCCGCCGAGCCCGGCATAGGCGGACTCGACGCATTACTAAGCACAGTACAGATGCCTCCCGGCGTCCCCGTCGCCACCGTCGCCATCGGCAAGCCCGGCGCCAAGAACGCCGCCATCTTAGCCGTCCAGATCTTAGCCCGCCGTGACCCCGCCCTCCGCAACAAGCTCGTCGAATTCAAAACCAAGCAAGCCCAAGCCATCCAACAGAAAGACGCCGCCTTGGGCTAACAGCTCGAAGTTAAGAGGGTAAGGAATGTAGGGTGGGTTTCAGCCCGCGCGGACTCTTGACACCACCCCGGCCCTTAGCCAATGATCCGTGTGTAAGGAGCATGCCTACGCGAGGGTAGGCATGGCACCCGGCATTTGGGCCGAGTAACCGCTATGTGGTATTGCCACATAGCGCCGCCCCTGAGGGCAAGTCGCCACGGAGATTACAATTCGTGATGTCAAAGCACTGCTATGACTGATCCGCACCTGAGGACAAGGCAGGGTGGTCCGCGACGGCCGGAGTGTCAGCGACGTACGTTGATCTGCAGGCAGGCTCGGGCGGTTTGCTGGAGGGGGGCGAGGCCGAGGCGGTGGAGGGGGGAGTCGGCGAATCGGGCTTGGAAGGCAGCGCGGTCGAGGGTCAGGACTTCGCGAAGGCTCAGGCGGGCTCGGTCGGGGTGGAATGTGAATTGGCGGTTGGCGCGGGGCGGGGCCTGCTCGTGGAAGGGACAGGCCAGGAGGCACTCGTCGCAGCCGAAGAGCCAGCCGTGGGTGTCTGGCGTGGGTCCCTCCTGCGATGGATATTGCGTCAGGCAACTGATGCACCGGCCGGCGTCGAGGAATCCGTCCGGCTGCAAGGCGCCGGCGGGACAGGCCTTGATGCAGCGGTCGCAGTTCCGGCATGTCCCCTCCTGCGGCTCGTCCGGCTGCAGGGCCAGCGTGGTCACAAGCTCGCCGAGCAGGACCTGCGGGCCAAGCTGCGGGTGGATGAGCAGATGATTTCGCCCGATGAAGCCGAGTCCCGCGCGGACGGCCAGGGCCTTCTCCGCCAGCGGGGCCGAGTCCACACAGATTTTGTAGCGGTCCGGCCGGCCTGTACGCACGCTCAGGAAGCTTGCCAACTCCCGCAGAAGCGACTTGATGAACAGATGGTAGTCCTCATTTTGCGCGTACAGGGCGACCCGGCCGCGAGGAGCGATTTCAGATTTCAGATTTTGAATTTGAGATCGCGGTCCGGAGGCTGGGGCGATTGCGGATTTGGGATTTGGGATTTCAGATTGAGGGCCGCAGGGCGTATCCGCGGTCTGCCTCGGGGCGCGACTGAAATCCGCAGTCCGCAGTCCACAATCCGCAATTTTGTAGTTGAGCGCCACGACGATCACCGATTTGGCGCCCTTGCGCAACTGGGCGGGGTGGATGCGCTTCTCGAAATTGCGGTGCATGTATTCCATCGGGCCGGCGTAGCCTCGCCGCAACCACTCCCGGAGATGCTCGATGTGCTCCCGCCCGATCGGCGAGGCATCCGTAATGCCTACGGCGTCGAAGCCCAGCTCCCGCCCCTTGTCTTTAATCTCCTGTTCGAGACTCATAGAGATCATTATACTACTTCGCACGCCGCTCTTTGCATGAGCCCGCGTCGAATATGACAAGAGGAAATACTTGGTGCAAATCGGAGGTCTTTCGCTATGGCAATCGAGGCAAACAAGGCCGGCAAATCGGGTTTGAAGTCAGGGCAGATGCAAAGTCTCTGGACTGGGGCTATGACGACGGCGATTATCCCCACAGACGGGTGGCAGCGTCAAGGCCGAAGGCCTTGGCGATGGCCTTACGCACTCCAAAGACGCCATCGCCAAGCTGCGCTTGACGCTGCCACCCATCTCTTGGACGACTTTGCGTTTGCCCCGGGTTCGAAGGGCGGATACGCAAGACCTTGCGTCTGTATGGTCGCCCTGTTCTTCCTCGTGATAGCTCCTCGCGCCTACGGCAAGACGGTCGCGGCGTGGGATTTCACGAAGGGCTTGCAAGGTTGGCAGGGAAACAACTACACGGAGGACTTGGCGGTCTCAGCCGAGGGGCTCGCGTTTCGGTCCACCGGCGTCGATCCGTGGATTGAAGGGCCGGCGGTGGACGTGTGGACCGAGGGGACGGTCCGCGTGCGCGTGCGAATGAAGTCGCAGGCAGACACGGGCGGCGAGCTGTTCTACGGCCGCACGTTCCAAGCCGGGCACTCCGTCCAATTCACTGTGAACAACGACGGCCAGTGGCACGAGTATCTTCTGGTCATTCCGGAGCGGCTCGGGGCGGGCACGCGATTTCGCCTGGACCCGGCTGCGAGCGAAGGGCAAATCGTCATCGGCGCCATCGAGGTCGAGGTCCTCGCGCCGGCGCAGCCGCCGCAATGGGAAAAGCCCGCCCGGCCGCGCAAAGGCGACGCCGAACCGGTGTCCGTAAGCTCAGGGGGGTTGGTGATCGAGCACTATCGGGAAGGCTGGGGCAGCTTCGTCGTCAAAGTGGATGGGCAGGAGATGGCCGCGGGCTACCAAGGGGAGCTGATCGGCACGGTTGTCAACGATCAGCCGCAATGGCTCAATCTGAACAACGAAGACTCCGGGGACATCACCATACAGAGCAACGTCGTTTCCGGTGATGTGATCCTGAGAGACACTGGCGGGGCCAAGTGGCAGGTGACACGACGGTTCAAGCCGGGTCCGGCCGACGGGTCGATCCTTGTTGAAATCGAGTTTGTCGTGGACCGGGACAGAGACATCATTCACCTGCCTTGGCTGACGCTGTTTCCCGGCTTAGGGACCTTCGGCGAGCGAAAGACGCAGGGCCTGTTCGCCGGCCTGGAGTATCTGGACGACGAGCCGAGCAGCAGCGAGGCGGATATCACGACGGCCGAGCACATCCGGCGGGCGCCGGACCCGGTGAAGGTCACGTTCCCGCTGATGGCGATCGCGCATGAGGGCCGGTACGTCGGGCTCGTGTGGGAGCCGTCGGGCAGCGTGTCGCCTGTGTTCGATTCGCCCGACACGATCTATGGATCCGGCGCGCACGTGATGGCGTTGACCGGTCCTGCCGTCGGCGAGAAGCGGCTGGAGAATGAGCTGGTTGCGCATACGCCGCTGCGATTGCGGGCAAACGAGCCGCTTCGGATGCAGGCGGTCATCATCGGCGGCAAGGGTGCGACGATTGTCCCGGCTGTTCAGCAGTACGTGGCGTTTCGCGGCCTGCCGGCGATCCCCGTGTTCGCAGGCGGCGTCGATGCGGCCGTGACGCTGCTGGCTCACGGCTGGCTGGATTCGACGATCAACGAGGGCGGGATCTTCCGCCATGCGGTGTGGGGCGAGAGTTTCAGGGCCGCTCCGGCCGGCGACGCCATCATGTACATCGACTGGCTGGCCAACCAGGCCCGGGACCGGGACCTTATGCGCAGGCTCGTGCAGGCGCGCGATCTTGCGGTCACGAAGATGCCGTCGGGCCAGCCGTACATAAGCACCGTCTCGCATACGCGCACGCCGACGGCTCCGTTCGTTTTCGGCGGCATCTACCCGTACGTCCTGCAGCGACAGGATGAGGCGAAGGAACTACTCAGGCACTTTGACGACAAGAGCATCAAGCTCTACCAGCCGGGCAACGTCGATTACGGCAAGACGCACTCTGTCAAACACGCCAATGGTCTGGCGGGAGTGGACGTCGCGCGAATTCTGGAGGCGGCGACCATGTCGGCGGACCCGCAGTTGATCGCGCAGGGTCTTGCGCTGCTCGACAAGCAGACGGCGCTCTATGCGAACACGGCGCCGCGCGGGGCGCAGACGTGGGAAGTGCCGCTGCACACGCCGGACATCCTCGCCTCGGCCCACATGGTGCGCGCGTACGCGCTCGGCTATATCCTCTCCGGCAGGCCGGAGTATCTGGAGCAGGCCCGTTACTGGGCCTGGACCGGCGTGCCCTTCGTGTACCTGGTCAATCCGACCGAAGGCGAGATCGGGCCGTACGCGACGATCGCCGTGCTGGGCGCGACGAACTGGCAGGCCCCATCCTGGTTCGGCCGGCCCGTCCAGTGGTGCGGCCTGGTCTATGCCTCCGCCCTGCACCTGCTCAGCCAGTACGACAAGGACAGTCCCTGGGCAACGATTGCCAAGGGCATCACAGCCACCGGCCTGCAAATGACCTGGCCTGCCGGCGACCAGAAGCGCCAGGGCCTGCTGCCCGACGTCTTCGAGCTGCGGCCGCAGCTCAGAGCCGGCCCCGCCATCAATCCGGGCACCGTCCAGGCCCATGTCCCGGAGCTCTTCGACGAGGGCCGGCTGTACGATGTGAGGAAGCTGGGGACAAAGGGATGGTTCATCCACGCCCCCTGTGCCATTCGCAACCTCCGCGAGGCGAGGGATTCCGTCACGTTCACCGTCGATGGCTGGGGCAGGGACCCGTATTACGTCCTGCTGGCCGGCGTGGATCAAAAGCCCGCGGCCGTGACGACGACGGAGATCGCGCCCGCTCCGGTGGCGAACCGTCCCGCCCCCAGCGAGGCACAGACTCATTTCAACCCCGGCCAGCGCATGCTCGCCATCACACTGAACCAGCCCTGCGAAATCCACGTGCGGTTCTATTGACTTTTGAATAGTTAAACGAAATGGCCGTGGGTGGCTGATGTCGTTATGCGTGAGAACGCCGGGGACACCCGAAGAACTCGAACGCCAGCGATTTCGAGCCATCGCACTGCTCGAGGGTGCTGGCGGATTCGGGCCTCCTTCTTTGCCTATTGGGGACGCTGCGCCACCCCAAAGTACGCAAAAGACCGACGGGTGGCAGCGGCAAGCGGAGCCTGCGGAACTTGCCGATAGTGTTGGGCCGCGTCCAGGAGCCATCGGCAAGCTGCGCTTGCCGCTGCCACCCCGAGATACGAGACTCTCAGTCGTAACCGGTGTGACATGGCACAGGGTTCTCGACCGACCAAGCGGGTCACGTTGGGCGGTCTGGCTGGAGGGGGGGCGGATGGGTACTTCGTCCTATACGAAAAAGGGGATGTCACCTGATCCCGAAACAAGCTTTCGCCTCATGGATGAGAGCCGGCCGCCGTCGTATCATATTGCGCCAGTTGGTAAGAGGTTCAACACCGTGACCTGAGCGTGGTCCAGGTCAAGAGGAGAAACGAAAAGGCCACGGTCACGCAATCCGACCAAGTAAACAGGAGGCACGAGAATGAAGTCGCACACGCATATCCTCTTGGGAATCCTTTGTCTTATCGTGTTGTTTTGGCCATTGTGCAGCTTTGCGGCGGTGGCGAGCCTGACCGTCGTCGAGGACACCTTCATCAATTCCGGCGCCGCCGGGAACAATGCGGGGGCCACCGGCTGGCTCGACGCCGGCAGGGACGGCGTCGGCGGCATTCGCCGGGGCCTGCTGCGTTTCGATCTCAGCAGCATCCCGGCCGGATCGACGGTCACGTCGGCGACGCTGCAACTGACCGTCGTCCAGGTGCCAGGCAATGGTCCGGTCAATTCCACATTCGATCTGTTCCGCATGCTGGCGGGCTGGAAGGAAGGGACCAAGATCGGCAACAACGGGGCGCCGGCAACGGCCGGGGAGACAACCTGGAATGCCCGCCTCCTGGGCACGGCCAACTGGACCGCACCCGGGGCCAAGAGCAATGCGGCCGCGACGGCCAGCGCCTCGACGGCCGTGGGGTCCGCGGACAATGCCAAGTACTCCTGGACCGGCGCGGGGCTGGCAGCAGACGTCCAGCTTTGGGTCAACGACCCGACGCAGAATTTCGGCTGGCTCCTGACCAGCCGGGCGGAGACCTCGTCTCGCTCGGTGCGAGGATTCACGTCCCGCCAGGGCGGCGCCGGCGCCGGAACGCTCGCGGTCGTCTACACGCCTGCGCCCAACGTGCCGCCTTCCGTGTCGATCACCAGCCCCGCCGACGGCGCGACATTCATCTCGCCGGCCAGTGTGACAATCCAGGCCACAGCCAGTGACAAGGATGGGACGGTGACGAAGGTGGAGTTCTTCGACGGCGCAAGCTCCCTCGGGTCGGTCCTTACCGCACCCTACACCAAGACGGTCACCCTGTACCCCGGCACGCACTCTGTGACGGCGGTGGCCACGGATAATGCCGCCGACGCCACGACCTCGGCGGCCGTGACGGTGACCGTGAACACGACGCCCATCTCCGATCCTATTCCGGAGCGCATCGGTAAGGGTGACATCACGATCGAGCTGCAGACGACTGTCGACGGCCTGAGCGCACCGCTGGGTCTGGCGGCGCCGGACGACGGCAGCAAGCGCATGTTCGTCTACGATCAGGCGGGCCTGGCGTGGGTCGTGACTAGTGGGGGCGGCAAACGGCCGACGCCCCTGCTGGACGTACGCAGCCGCCTGGTGACGTTCGGCAACTACGACGAGCGCGGTCTGCTTGGCCTGGCGACCCATCCTCATTTCGCGCACCATGCGCTGGTGTACACCTACACGTCCGAGCCGATCAACGGGGTGGCGGATTTCGTCAATGTGATGCCGGCGGGGGTCGCGAACAACCATCAGTCGATCATCGCCGAGTGGCGGATAGATCCCAACGATCCCAACCGGATCGATCCGGCCAGCCGGCGCGAGATTCTGCGCATCGACAAGCCGCAAAGCAACCATAACGGCGGCGCCCTGTGCTTCGGGCCGGATGGGTTCCTCTACTTCTCGCTCGGCGACGGCGGCCGTGCCAATGACGTGGCGGACGGACACGTGCCCGGCGGAAACGCCCAGAGCCTCCAGAGAATCTATGGAAAGCTTCTGCGCATCGATGTCGATGCCAGTGACTCGGCCAACGGCCAGTACGGCATCCCGCAAGACAACCCATTCGTGGGCCAGAACGCCGTCCAGGAAATCTACGCGTACGGCCTGCGCAACCCGTTCACCTTCAGCTTCGACAGCCTCACCGGCGACCTGTACGTGGGCGACGCCGGACAGAACAACATCGAGGAAGTGGACCTCATCACCAAAGGCGGCAACTACGGCTGGAACGTCAAGGAAGGCTCCTTCTGGTTCGACTCGGTCACCGCGAACATCGGCAGGGTCGTGACCGGTCCCGTGCGCCCGGCGCCGCCGGACCTGATCGATCCCATCGCCGAGTACGACCACGGGGAGGGCGCGGTGGTCATCGGCGGCTTCGTCTATCGAGGTAGTCAAATCCCCGCTTTGCAGGGTCTCTATGTGCTCGGCGATTGGGGATCGTTCGCCAGGCCGAGCGCCAGGCTCTTCTACCTCGACCCGAATGCCGTCATCAAGGAACTGCGCATCGGCCTGGCCGACCGCCCGGCGGGGTTCTGGCTCAGAGGGTTCGGCGAGGACGCCGAGGGCGAGTTGTATGCCTTTGGATCGACCGTGCTGGGGCCCCGGGGCGACACCGGCGTGATGCTCAAGATCGTGCCCGGCCTCCCCACCACATACGATCAGCACAACCTGGTCTCGGACATACCGGGTCTGGCCGACCACACCGATCCCAACCTGATCAACCCGTGGGGCGTGGCGTACGGCCCGGACACCCCGTTCTGGATTGCGGACAACCGCACCGGCGTCAGCACCGTGTATGACGGCAACGGCGTGCAGACGCGGACGGCCGTGACGATCCCGACTGCCGCCGGCGGCGCGCCTCCCGCCAGTCCCGCCGGCATCGTGTTCAACCCCACGACGGACTTCATCGTAGGTCCCAATCAGCCGGCGCGCTACATCTTCGCAACGGAGGACGGCACGATCTCCGGGTGGAACGCCGGCGCCGCGGCCGTGCTGAAAGCGGATCTTTCGGCGTCCGGGGCGGTGTATAAGGGCTTGGCCCTGGCCAATAGCGACGGGAGCAACCACCTGTATGCGGCTGATTTCCGCGCCGGCCGGGTGGACGTTTTCGACGCCGAGGTCAATCCCGTGACGCTCGCCGGGTCCTTCTCCGATCCCGCTCTGCCGGCCGGATTCGCACCGTTCAATATCCAGAATATCGGCGGCCGGCTGTACGTCGCCTATGCCTTGCGCGATGCCGCCGGGCTCGACGACGTGCCCGGTCCGGGCAATGGCTACGTGAATGTCTTCGACCCCAATGGGGCATTACTCGCGCGGTTCGCGTCGGGCGGCCCGCTGAACTCGCCCTGGGGTCTTGCGCCGGCGCCGGCGGGTTTTGGCGCCTTTGGCGGGGCCCTGCTCATCGGCAACTTCGGGGATGGACGCATCAATGCATTCAATCCCGCCACGGGCGAGTGGCTCGGCGCGCTCGAGAACGCCAACGGCGAGCCCCTTGCGATCGAGGGTCTTTGGGGCCTGACCTTCGGCAACGGCGGCCCGGCCGGCGATACCCATACCCTGTACTTTACGGCGGGCCTTGCCTACGGCGGCAGCGTCGAAGACCACGGCTTGTTCGGCAGCATCGCGCCGATCGCCCATTAGCCCAAATGCCATGCACTGAGACCCTGTCCCGGCAGGGCTGCTACTCGGCCATACTTTTGCCGGAGGGTCCAAGCCGGCTAGGTGACCTTGCTGATCTCGAAGATGACCGTGCCGCCGTTGGTGTACTGGCAGGGGTCGGGACACTGGATGTAGGCCTTGGTCTTGTCCTGCTTGCCGTCGAGGCCCCAGTCGGCGGGCTCGGAGACCCGCAGGGCGTTGTACCACGGCATCAGCGCCGCCAGGGCGTGCATACACACGGGGACATCGCTGACAAGCTGATAGCACGCTTTGAGGGTGAACGAATCGCCCGCTCTGAAGGTCGGGCAGTGCCCTTTGATTTCCTTGACTGCAATGACCAGATCCATATCCGCAGGCTCCTTAGAATGATTTGAGTTTCCTGCTATTACGGCGGCGCAGGCGGCCGGTTCAGCGCGGCGGCAAAGCGTGGACATGGTGGACCCATAGGACGGATAGGACCTATGATAATCGCCGCCAAGCATAGGTCCTATTGGTCCACTACGTCCACTCCAGTCCACCTTTGGCCCTCGACGCGCCCGGCTGCTCTGATTATCATAGCCCCAGGCACAGAAAGGAGACCTGCCTATGGCAAGTGAGCTGGTTGGCATCATCGGGGGTACGGGCTTGGGCGATGCGCTGGCGGCGCAGTTGACCGGCGTCGAGATGCAGGAGGTGGACACGCCGTTCGGCAGGCCGAGCGGGCCTATCATGCTGGGGACGCTGGGCAACAGGCGGATCGCCTTTCTGAATCGTCACGGCGAGGGACACAAGCTGTCCCCGAGCGAGGTGCCGTTCGCCGCGAACATCTTCGCCCTCAAGAAGCTTGGCGTGCATGCCGTCATCGCCAGCGGCGCGGTCGGCTCGCTCCAGGCGAAGATCGTCCCAGGCGATCTCGTGATCGTCGATCAGTTCATCGACAAGACTTTCAAACGCGCGAACACGTTCTTTACCGGCTTCGGGGCCGTGCACTGCGAGATGAATGAGCCCGTCTGCGGCCGGCTCCGCGAGGCGGTGGTGCACGCCGGAATTCCGCTCGATGTCACCGCCCATCTCAACGGCACCTACGTCTGCATGGAGGGACCCCAGTTCTCCACCCGGGCCGAGTCGCTCATGCACCGCAAGTGGGGCGGCGACCTGATCGGCATGACGGCGATGCCCGAGGCCAAGCTCGCCCGCGAGGCGCAGATGTGCTACGCCCTGGTGGCCCTGGCCAGCGACTACGATGCGTGGCGCGAGCACGACAAATCCAAGGGCCGGCAGACCCTGCTGCGGGAGATCCTGTCGAACCTGCACAAGGCGACGGACAACTGCCTGACACTGATCCGGGCGCTGCTGGCCGGCGATAAGCCGCTGGTGGACGAGAGCTGCACCTGCCGCAAGAGCCTGGAGTTGGCCGTCTGGACGGCCCCCAATGGGATCAGCCCGGCGGAAAAAGAACGCGTGGCGGTCCTGTTCGAGTAATATCATTACGTATGTGTTCTTCACGTATGTGTTCTTCGCATATTGCCACCCGGCCATACGATAAGCCTATTGGGATAAGCGTTCGGATCACAGAGTTTCAGGAGAGACAACTATGAAAGCAAAGAAGGTCATGTTCTACTGTCTGTTGGGTCTGGCGGCCGGCTGCGTGCCTATCGTCTCGCTGCATCCGCTCTTCGCGAAGGACGACATCGTCTTCGATGACAAGCTCCTCGGCGCCTGGCTCGGAGACGCGAACGACCCGGGTACATCCTGGGAGTTCTCGCGTTTCGAGGAAAGCGCCGCGGCGTATCTTCCCAAGGAGTTGCAGGGCGAATTCAAGCGGGTCTATCGACTGAACTTGGCTAACAAGGACGGGCAAAGAGGCGCCCTGGCCGCGTGCCTGGTGAAGCTGGCGGACCGGCGGTTTCTCGACATCTTCCCCGACCAGTTCCCCTCGGGCGAGTCCGACATGGAGAAGATGAAGCTGGGGTTCAACGCGTTTTTCTATCTGCCCTGCCACACGTTCGTCCGGGTGGACGCCGTCGGCGATCAACTGAAGATCCATTTCACGGACGATGACGAACTCAAGAAGTTGGTGGAGGCCGAGCCGAAGGCGGTGGCGCACACTGTAACCGAAGAGCATCTTGTTCTGACGGCCTCGACCAAAGAGCTGCAGGCGTTCGTCGTGAAGTATGCCGACGACAAGCGGCTGTTCGCTCACGAACTGGTCCTCGCGCGAAAGAGTAAGTAAACCACCCTCGCCTGAAGGCGAGGGCTTTGAAAGGAAGAAGACCGTTCTTCAGACCAAGTCACATGTAGCCCGATGTCTGATAGCATTCGACGCATGCGATGTAACTGAAGTTTTCGCCTGAAGGCGAGGGTTTTACTCCCATTGTGGGACAATAATACCGATTACACCTGAGCTTTTCACAGCAAGTGATTAAACTTTGGGTGGCAGCGGCAAGCGCAGCTTGCCGATGGTTTGTCCCATTCGCCATCGGCAAAGCCTTCGGCCTTGCCGCTGCCACCCGGAGATACAAAACACTCACCTGTAATTGGTATAACAAAGTTCTGTAAGGGGAGACGGACGCTGGCAAAGGATATTCATGGCTGACGGCAAACGTGTGTTGATCGTGGGTGGCGTGGCGGGCGGGGCCTCGGCGGCGGCGAGGATCCGGCGCCTCTCGGAAGACGCGCGGATCGTGCTCTTCGAGCGGGGCGAGCACATCTCCTTCGCCAACTGCGGGCTGCCGTACCATATCGGCAACGTGATCCTGGAGCGGGACCGGCTGCTCGTGCAGACGCCGCAACAGATGAGGAAGCGCTACCGCATCGATGTCCGCACTCGCTCGCAGGTGCTGCGGATCGACCGCCAGACGCGGTCCGTCCTCGTGCAAGACCTCGCCAACGGCAAGGAGTACAGCGAGCCGTATGACGCCCTGATCCTGAGTCCGGGGGCTGAGCCGATTCGGCCGAATATCCCAGGCGCCGATTTGGAGCGGGTCTTCACCCTGCGATCGATGGCCGACATGGACGCCATCAAGAACGTGCTCGATGAGGAGCGTCCGACCCGTGCCGTGATCGTCGGCGGCGGGTACATCGGCCTGGAGATGACCGAGGCGCTGGTGCAGCGGGGTTTACAGGTCTCGCTGGTGGAATTGGAGCCGCAGGTGATGGGGACGGTGGACCCGGAGATGGCGTTCGCGCTTCACCAGGAGCTTGGCGCCCATGGGGTCGAGCTGCTTGTGAACACCAGTGTCACAGGCATTCGAGAGAGCAGCCGGAACGCTGTTGAGGTACAGTTGAGCAGCGGCCAGACGCGACCGGCGGACTTCGTGCTGATGGCCATCGGCGTGCGGCCGGAGGCCAGGCTGGCCCGCGAGGCGCAATTGGCAATCGGCCACCGAGGCGGCATCGTCGTCAACCAGCACATGCAGACGAGCGATCCGGATATCTACGCGGTCGGCGACGCTGTCGAGGTGATGGATTTCATCGGCGGCCAGCCTGCCCTGATTCCTCTGGCCGGACCAGCGAACCGTCAGGGCCGTGTCGCCGCCGATAATATTTGCGGCCGGCCAAGCGAATACCACAGCACCCAGGGCACCGCGATCTGCAAGGTCTTCAACCTAGCCGCAGCCACAACGGGGCTCAATGAAAAAGTCCTCAAGCGGATGGGCCGGCGGTATGAGAAAATTTACGTCCATCCTGCCCATCACGCGGGCTACTATCCCGGCGCGACTCAGATGAGCCTCAAGCTCCTGTTCGATCCGCAGGATGGGAAGATTCTCGGGGCGCAGGCCGTCGGGCCCGCCGGCGTGGACAAGCGCATCGACGTCATCGCCGTCGCGATCCGAGCGGGCATGACGGTCCGGGACCTGCAGGACCTGGAGCTCTCTTATGCTCCGCCGTTCGGCTCGGCCAAGGACCCGGTGAACTACGCCGGATTCGTCGCCTCGAACGTCCTCTGCGGCGATATGCCCCTCTGCCACACTGATGACATGCTCAACCCCGACGATCACAGGCTTCTGCTGGACGTGAGGAGTCCCATCGAAGTGAAAGCCGGCACGATCCCCGGGGCGGTGAACATCCCCGTCGATGACCTTCGCGAACGGTTACAGGAGTTGCCTCGGGACAAGGAGTTGCTCGTCTTCTGCCAGGTGGGATTGAGGGCCTACTTAGCCTGTCGAATTCTCCACCAGAAGGGCTTTGCGTGCCGCAACCTGACCGGCGGCTACAAGACCTACGCCGCCGTCCAAGCCACCCGCCCCCAACCCGGACCGCCGGCTTGAGAGGGAGTCGTAAGAATTCCGGGGCAAAGCGCCACGTGTTTGACTATGCAGCGCATGTCCAGAATTGCAGGCTACTGCCACGCTGTCCATAGTGTGCTGGTCACGAAATCCTGCGAACTGATGAGTTCTACCTCGACGCCGTACATCCCCGCGAACGCGCGGGTGGCGATGCGTTTCGGCTGCCACTTGATCTCAAACGCGCGAAGCTGATCGCCTGTCTTGACGACCAGATCCACTTCGGACTGCGCCCTGGAGCGCCAGAAGAATAGCTCGCTTGGACAGCCTTGCAGCAGATTGTGTTTGGCCGCCTCGGCGATCACCCAGTTCTCCCACAGCACGCCGATATCAGGTCGTAAGTCCTCGGTTGAAAAGGCATTGAGAAGGGCATTGCGGATTCCCGTGTCCCAGAAGAATATCTTCCGGCTGCGGGCGACCTCCTTGCGCGGATTGGTGCTGAAGGACGGCAATCGGAAGATGACATACGTCTGCTCCAGTAAATCCAGATATCGCTCGACGGTAACCCGGGCCATCTGGAGTTGCGTGGCGAGCTCGTGCGTGGAGACCTCGCTTCCCGCCTGATGTGCCAGCAAGGTCAAGAGCCGTTTGATCAAGTCCGGCGATTTAACCAAGCCGGCCTGGAGGATGTCCTTCCAGATATAGTCAGAACTGAGATTTCGCAGCAGGCGCGTTTTGTCACCTGCGAGAACGATTTCAGGATAAGAACCGAACGCGAGCGATTGCAGAAGGAATGCTCGCAGTGGAACGCCGAACTGTTCTTGGAGTATCTGCGGCGTGTAGGCGTCCGAATACCAGCCTTGAGAACGCAAGGACTCTTCAAAGACCAACGGCGGCAAACAGAGCTTCTCGTTGCGTCCCGTCAGACTCTCTGCCGCCTGATCGAGAAGATTCAGACTGGACGACCCCAACAGCAACATCTTCAGAGGCAATCTCGCATCATGCCACCCCTTGACGATGCGCGGCGTCTCGGGCAAGCGCTGGGCCTCGTCCACCACCAGCACTTCGGGGTTTTCCAGACTCCTCAACCCATCGGCGGGCGTCAGAGCGGCTGCCGCCAGGAACCGCCGTTTGTCGATTTCAATGTCGAAATTCAGGAACAACGCATTGCGGCCGGCGAGAACATGCTCAACCAACGTCGTTTTCCCCACCTGCCGGGCGCCAAGAATGATCCCGATTTTCCGCCCTTCCAGTATGCTCTCCAGTCGCTGTTCAGCTATTCTTTTGATATACATACTGAGCAATATAACCTATCATTTGGCAAAGTCAAGTGGTTTGGCGTGGTTATCTCAGCCCTAAGTCAGCGATTAGACGCCCTAGGCTCAAGGGTCGGACAGATCGGAGTATTCGCGCTTCTGAGGACCTATTTCTTCGCGGTTTGTTTTTCCCGGCGGCGGGTGATGATTTCCTCGGCGAGTTTCGTGGGTACCCGGGCGTAGTGGGACATCTCCATGGTGAAGGTGGCCATGCCCTTGCTCAAGCCGCGAACGATGGTGGCGTAGCCGAACATGCTGGCCAGCGGGACCTCCGCCCGCACGACCGCGCAACTATTGCGGACTTCCGTATCGTGAATGATCCCGCGGCGGCTGTTGAGGTCGCCGACGATCGCGCCCTGGTATTCCTTCGGTGTCTCCACTTCCACCTTCATGATCGGCTCCATGAGGCACGGCCGGGCCCTGCGAAACGCCTCGACAAAGGCATCACGGCCCGCGATGCGGAAGGCCATCTCGCTGGAATCGACCGCGTGGTACGACCCGTCATCGAGGCACATCTTGCACCCGACGACCTGGTAACCGGCCACGGGGCCCTTCTTCATCGCCGCCTGGAACCCCCGGTTGACGGCGGGGATGTACTCGTTGGGGATACGGCCGTTTCTGACATTGTCCTCGAACTCGTACGCGGACTCGCTGCCCGGAGGCAGGGGGATCAGCCGGCCGACCACGTGGGCGAACTGGCCCGCGCCGCCGGTCTGCTTCTTGTGGCGGTAATTGAACTTGGCCTCGACGGTCGGGGACTCGCGGTAGCTGACGCTCGGCGCTCCGATGGTGACATTCGCCCTGTACTCGCGGCGCATCCGCTCGACGTAGATGTCGAGGTGCAGCTCGCCCATGCCCGCGATCACGGTCTCACCGGTCTCCGCGTCGGTCGAGACGCGGAAGGTCGGGTCCTCCTTCATGAAGCGGCTCAGCGCCTTGCCCATGCGTTCCTGGTCGGCGTTGCTGCCGGGGATGACGGACAGGCTGATCACGGGATCGGCAATGAAGATGCTTTCGAGCGAGTAGTTGAGTCCCTCGCCGCAGAGCGTGTCGCCGTTGGCGCAGTCCACCGCCAGCAGAGCGACGATGTCGCCGGGACCGGCGCTAGCGATATCCGCGCGGTCGTTGGCGTGCATGCGGACGATCCTGCCGACGCGAAGCACGCGATTCGTACGTGCGTTACGGTACTGGCCGCCCTTGACGAGCGTGCCCTGGTACACGCGGACGTAGCTCAACTGCCCGAACGGCTCATCGCTGATCTTGAAGACCATCGCCACGAGCGGGGCGTCCGGGTCGCCGGCCAGCGGTGTCTCCGTACCTGCGTTGTTGTGGTCGCGGGCGAAGTAGGAGCGGTCCAGCGGGCTGGGCAGGTAATCGCAGACGGCGTCCAGCAAGGGCTGCACGCCCTTGTTCTTGAATGCCGAGCCCATCATCAGCGGCACGATATCGCGGTTGATCGTGGCCTCGCGGATCGTCTGGCGGACGATCTCCACGCTGACGGGCCGCTCTTCGAGGAGCAGGTCCGTCATCTCGTCATTGAACATGCTGAGGGCGTCGAGCATCTCATGCCTGGCCTTCCGGGCCGCAGCGGCATACGCTGCTGGAACGGCCTGGCGCACGACCTTCTCCCCATCCTCACCCTCGAACGTAACTGCTTCCATCGTGACCAGGTCGATCACGCCATGGAAGCCCTCGGCGATTCCCATATTCAACTGGATCGGCACGGCGTTGAGGCCGAGCTTCTCGCGAATGTCGCGGCGCACCCGCTCCGGGTCGGCGCCGACGCGGTCCATCTTGTTGATGAATGCGATTCGCGGCACGCGGTAACGCTTCATCTGCTGATCGACGGTGAACGACTGGCTCTGCACGCCGCCGACGGCGCACAGGATCATGATCGCTCCGTCGAGCACGCGCAGCGACCGCTCGACCTCGACCGTGAAATCCACGTGCCCCGGCGTGTCGATCAGATTGACGCTGTTGCCCCTCCAGGCGACCTGCGTGGCGGCCGAGGTGATCGTGATGCCTCGCTCACGCTCCAGCTCCATGTAGTCCATGGTGGCTCCGCCCTCCGCGTCGCCGTCGTGGACCTCCTGCATGCGGTGAATCCGCCCGCAATAGTATAGAATGCGCTCGCTCAGGGTCGTCTTGCCCGAGTCGATATGCGCCGATATTCCGATGTTTCGAATCTTGCCGATCTTTTCCATGTTTCGTCAAAACGGTCGTTCAAAGACAATATTTCTTCCCACCTGCCGAGCATTCCGATGGCCCGCAACAGCACATACCCGCTTATCGGTTGGTGACTTACCGCAGTTTGCGAAGATCACCGCAGATTCCAGGTGATTGGTAGGTAGCCATACCCCCCTCCATCACCAGAAGCGAGGAAAACGAATAGGATACCTCAGCATCGGCATAAATGCAAGAGGAAATTCCTTATTTTTACGGACCCCGGAAGACTGGGTTCGCCGCTCGCCCTTTTGGGGACCGACCGTGACTACTGAAGGTCCTGTATTCGCATCCGCATGTTTTCCAGACTAATCGCCTCAGCCCATTCGTTCAGCGGCTCCAGTGCCGTCATGGGCTGGGCCAGCCGGCTGCTGTCGGCGGGAGACTCCAGATCAAAGTACTCGGCCCTATGCTCGACTGCGAACTGGCGGGCGAGCGTCGTCTTGCCGCACTGGCGCGGGCCCTGCAGGAGAACCACCGGATTCGACTGAAACCGGCTTTCTATCTGCGACAACAGCTCAGGACGTTCCACCATTTTCGCCATCTTTGTATTTTGAGCGAAGCACGCACAATTTGCAAGGACAATCTCTGAAGATAGACAGGCAAACGCATCCGCCCAGCATCCCACATGCCTTTGCCGGTGCAGGTTTAGCGGAAAGGTCGGAAAACGATGCCGATACAGATAGACCCATATGCCTTGTAAGGCGTCGATATGCTCACCGTCGCGTTTGGCGATCACATCGCACACCTGCTTGACATCCTCACGCCGACCGCCTATAGTCGATAGAGCCGTGCACTTGGCTGAGATATGTGGAGATAGGATCGTGAAAGCCGGACCGGGCAAAGGCCGGATGATTGTTCCATCGGGGGCAAGGGAGGGCAAGCCGATTGACTTGCAGCGTCTTGCTTCCATTTTGGGCGGCATTGAATCTATTGAGTATGCGATGGTTTTCGGCTCGGCCCGAGATGGCATCGTACACGCAGGATCTGATCTGGACATTGGCGTATCGTTGGCGAGCGCGGACGCCCAGAGCGTTGATCGACTTCTGGAAATCGTAGGCAAGGTCGAGGAAACGCTTGCCGTCACTTGCGATCTGACGGTGCTGGATTCAGCGGGACCCGTCCTTCGGCACGAGGCGTTGAAGGGACGCATCCTTTTCGTTCGTCCTGGCCGTGAAGAGGATTTCTCTGAGTTCTACGTCCGGACTTGTGCCGAATACGAGGACCTCATGGTGTGGCGCGCCAGGCAGCTTGCCTACAGGGGGTATTCATGCCCATCAACGGCGTAGTGGAAAGCAAGCTGAGTCGCTTCCGCGACTTCGTCGACGAGATCCGCAGGGCGTGCGCCGGTGACACGCTTGGACAGCAAGAACGGGGTGACAAACGGTAGCCCGGATAATCGCTCAACCTGTTCCTGCACGGATTCTGGCTGGTGTCATGGTGGCTGGATGGCTGGCCGCCGGCTGCCCGGCGGCGGTGCGGACCGGGCTTGACGATGTCGGGGAGCAGAAGGACTTGTTCAAAGGCAAGCGGGTTGGCATCATTGCCAACCATACGTCCTATAATCGCCAGGGAAGGCATATTGTGGATGTATTTCGGGAGATGGCCGATGTGCGGGTGGTCGCCCTATTCAGTCCCGAGCACGGCTTGCGAGGCACGGAGGAGGCGGGGGTGAAAGTGGATGGCCAGACCGATCCCGTGTCCGGCTTGCCCGTTTACAGCCTCTATGGCAAGATCAACAAGCCTACGCCTGCCATGCTGGCCAACGTCGATGTCCTCGTCTTCGATATGCAGGATGTGGGGGCACGATTCTACACGTACCTTTACACGATGTCCCTGGCGATGGAAGCAGCGGCCGAGGTGGGCAAGCGGTTTATCGTGCTCGACCGCCCCAACCCAATCAATGGCGTGCAGATCGAAGGCCCGATCCTCGAACCAGCGTTCGCCACCTTCGTGGGCCTGTACCCGATTCCCGTGCGGTACGGCATGACCGTCGGCGAGCTGGCGAAGATGATCAATGGCGAGGGCTGGCTGGCGAATGGCGTGAAAGCGGACCTTGTCGTTGTACCCATGACCGGCTGGGCTCGCCGCATGTGGTACGACGGGACGGGCCTGTCCTTCATCAAGCCATCGCCGAACATGCCGGACCTGGAGACGGCGACGATCTATCCCGGCCTGTGCCTGCTGGAGGGCACGAACGTCTCCGAAGGCCGCGGCACGACCATGCCTTTCCGCCAGTTCGGAGCGCCGTGGATGGCTGCGGACAAGCTCTGCACCCGCCTGAACGAGCTGCGCCTGCCCGGCATCTCATTCACGACGACCACCTTCACGCCCACTTCCTCCAAGCACAAGGACCAGCTATGCCAGGGCATCAAGCTCGCCGTCACCGACCGTGGCAAGCTCGAACCCTTCCGAACCGGCGTGGAGATCGTCAACGCGATCCATGCCCTGCACAAGGACCGGTTCGAATGGCGAGCGGCTCATTTCGACCATCTCTGCGGCACGGACACCATCCGCAACGCGATCGTCGCCGGGGCATCTCTGGAGGAGTTGAAGAAACGCCGGCAAACCGAGTGCGAGGCCTTCCGACAGACCCGGACCAAGTACCTCCTATACGTCGAGTAGTGCGCCACCACCCAAGCTCTTCCACGTTGAAAGGACCGGGTCCTTACCTTCTGTCGTTCACTTGGAGCGGACGATGTCGAAGACCTTCGTCAGCTTGGTGATCTCGAAGATCTTGTGGATTTTCGGGTCGAGGTTGTGAAGCTGGAGCGTACCGTCCGCTTCGATGACGCGCTTATGGACTTTCACCAGCAGGCCGAGGAAGGCGGAGGACATGAATTGGACGTTCTCGAAGTTCAGGAGGAGCCTCTTGGCGCCATTGTTCCGGACAATGGTGACCAGCTCGGCCTCCAGATCGCGGATCTGCTGTTCCTCGATGATGGTCAGCTCGTTGAACGTCGCGATCGTCACGTCCGTTCCATATCCGACTGTGATTGCAGGCTCGTTCAGGTCCATAAGGCCCCATCGATTCACCATTTATGACTGACGATTTACTCTTTGGCCTTGCCCTGGCGACAGGCTCAGCCGAAGAACCCGCAAATCGTAAATCGGAAATCGTAAATTGTCAATTCCCCCCGCGTTTCGATGCGCCTCGGACAACCGGGAACCCGGCCGGAGGGTGGACCACTTTGGTTCGATTTTCGCACCATTTGCGCACCGGTTTGGAAGTAAAGACGCCAGATGACCGAGATTTTTTTTATTCCGTGTGCGGCAAGGAGTTATGGCAATCCGAAGGCCGCGGGTGGATCACTTTTTTCGACCCAAACGCGCACCTTCGTCCCCTAGTGGAGGGACGTTTTTTCGCCCGGCGTCCCTTCGAGCCCGGCTGCGCGGCCGGGCCGCAGTGGCAAGACCGAAAGATGGTTCGTAGTGTGCCCGTAAGGGCATATGAAGGAACGCCTCACGGCGTCACTACGAGCGGGGCTTGCCGCTGTCACCGGGACAATGGAAGAGGAAGGGAGAAAACATGGCTGAGCACAGTTGTCACAATTGCACTTACTCGTGCTGCGATGCGACTCTGTGGCTTCGGCGGCTGCGGACGGGCGAGCCGATCTTGCCGAGGTGCGCGAACCATCCCCAGTGGCCGGGCGAGATGCATGATGTCCCGGGCGTCCCCTGCCGGAACTACCGGCCCAAGCCCGCCATGCCCAAAGGCGACGTCCGGCTGATCCCGCTCGGCGACGGCTTCTACGCCTACGTCGACGCCGCCGACTACGAATGGCTCAGCCAGTGGAAGTGGTACATCTGCAGTGGATACCCCGCCCGCACGGAGAACCGCAAACTGGTCTTTATGCATCGGCAGATCATGCACCCGCCCAAGGGCAAAATCGTGGACCACATGGATGGCAACAAGGCCAACAACTGCCGATGCAATCTCCGCGTCTGCAGCCCTCTGGAGAACCAGCAGAACAAGCGCAAAAGAGTCGGCTCGGCCTCCCGATATAAAGGGGTCTTCTATGATAAATCGTGTGACAAATGGCGCGCCCGGTGCCGCTACGGAGGTAAAACCCGCACGATTGGCCGCTTCGACCTGGAAGTCGATGCGGCTCGCGCGTACGACCGTGCGGCGGTTCTGCACCTCGACGAGTTCGCCCGCCTCAACTTCCCCGAAGAATGGCCCCCGGAACGTCGCACCCAGCTCTACGCGCAGCGGGACGCTGTGAAAACAGAAAGTAAGAAGGCAGGAACGTAAGAGCCCAGCGACCCTAGCCCCCGACTCCTGTTCGTCTTCCGCAGATTTCGCCGATTTATGCAGATTCAATCATCAATTCCAACCAGTCCCTATCCGGAAAAAGCACCTGACACCGTCCGGGTCCTGCATTGGAGGACCGCCGACAAGCGATGGACTAAGGAATTTGCCTAATCATTTCCAATGAGATGCGTTCGTATTATATTGGTGGCGCTCCCCCTACCTGAGCTTGGTGAGGGTGCAATAGTGGATGCTCCTGGGCAGTTGGAGGCCCACAGGGTGAAGGATGGTCAAGGACCCGAAAAATGGCGTGCATCGACTCTGGCCCCGCCGGCCGGCGTGGTTGCTCATGAGTGATTCGCCGAGACGAACGGCCGAGGCATCGCCTAAGGGCAGCCTTGCTCATCGGCTCACGCATGTCGCGGCGCTTATGGGTATGATCGCGGCGGTGGTGGGCGCTGGACATCTGGCCGCCTGGCTCGGCGGCTACCTGACGCAACGCGGCCTGTCCACCATCACCATGAAAACCAACGCGGCTCTTTGCCTGACGCTGGTGGGCGTGGCTCTGATGCTGCTGGTTCTGGCAGAGGCCGGACCGGCTCGGCGCTGGACGGCAAGGGTTTGCGCGGCGTTAGCGCTTCTCGCGGGTCTGCTGACTTTCATGGAGAACCTCTCGAGCTGGGATTTCGGCATTGACCAGTTGCTGGCTGCCGAGACGCCGGGCGCGATGGCGACGACCGGTCCCAATCGCATGGGTATGCCGGCTTCTTTGAGCTTCACGCTGATAGGGCCGGCCCTTTTGATCCTCAGCCGCCGAGACCGTCGGGGGGCGCGGGTGGCGCACGCACTGGCACTGGCTGTCTGCCTGATCGCGCTACTGCCCACTGTCGGCTTTCTGTACGGCGCCCGGGAATTCTACGGGATCGCCCGATACACGGGAATCGCCTGGCCCACGGCTGTTGCGTTGTTGCTGCTGGGATTAGGTCTGCTGTGCGCTCGACCGGCCGAGGGACTGATGGCGCAAGTGACCGCGAACGACCCCGGCGGCGTCAGCATCCGACGCCTACTGCCGGCGTTTGTGATCCTGCCCCTGCTGCTGGGATGGCTGCGGCTGGCCGGGGAGCGAGCGGGGGTCTTCGATGCGGCCACGGGCACCGGGATGATGATGCTCCTGTTCATCATCATCTTCTCTGCTCTGACGTATCATGCGAGCCGTCGGGCCAGCCGCTCGGCGGAGGCCGTGGGTAAGAGCCAAACGATGCTCTCTCGGGCAGAGAAGATTGCCAACATCGGTAGCTGGGACTGGGACATTCGATCCGGCGAGCTTATTGGGTCGGAACAAACGTACCGCCTCTTCGGCGTGGATTCCGGGCGGTTTTTCCCCACTTACGATTCGTTTCTATCTTATGTTCACCCTGAGGATCGACAACTTGTGGTGCAAGCGATTGAGGACGCGCTCACAGACAGGAGGCCCTATGATATCGAGTACCGAATCGTCCTGCCTGGTTCTTCCACGAAGTGGATCTATGCACGGGGAGAGGTTGTCTTTGAGGACAGTGGCCGGCCGATACACATGATCGGCACAGCGCTCGACATCACCGAGCGCAAGCGCGCCGAGGAGGCGCTGCACGAGGCCCACGAGCGGGCGGCTTGGCTGGCCCGGTTCCCGGAAGAAAACCCCAACCCGGTGCTGCGCGTGTCCGCCGAGGGGACCGTTCTCTACCGCAATCCGGCGACCGGCAGGCTGCCCGAATGGAGGTGCGAAATCGGTCGCCTTCTGGAGGAGCCGTTCTTGTCCCTGGTCCAGCGGGCGATGGCCGAGGGCCGGCAGGCGAAACAGGACGTGGAGCTGGGCGGAAGGTTCTATGCCGTGTGGGTCGCGCCGGTGCCGTCCGAACGCTACGCCAACATTTATGGACGGGACATCACCGAGCGCAAGCGCGCCGAAGAGGCGCTACAGGAAGCGAACGAGCAACTCCAGATACAGAAGGAGGAACTCCAGGTCCAGAGCGAGGAGTTGCAGACCCAGACAGAGGAGTTGCGCGTTCAAGCGAAGGAATTGACGGCCATCAACGAGAAACTGCGGGATAACGAGCAGGCGTTACGCCGGAGCGAGGAGCGTTTCCGCGTAGCGGAGGAGCTGTCGCTCGACGCGTTCACGATCCTCGACGTGGTGCGCGATGACAGCGGCGTGATCGTAGACTTCCGCTGGACGTATGTGAACCCGGAGGCCGGACGGATTCTGCGTCACCCTCCGGAGGAGCTTGTCGGTCGGCGGTTGCTCGAAGTCCTGCCCGGAAACAAGACCGGCAGTGACCTCTTCGAACGCTACGTGCGCGTGGCGGAAACCGGGAAACCCCACGACTACGAGCTGAGCTACGAATCGGAAGGTATCCGGGGCTGGTTCCGCAACATGACGGTGAAGCTCGGTGACGGCATCGCGATCCACTTCGCCGACATCACCGAGCGCAAGCGGGCCGAGGAAGCCCTGCGGGAGGCTTTGCTTCAAGTGGAAACCGAGAAGCGCCACTTGGAGGCCGTCCTGCAATCGCTGCCGGTGGGCGTGATTATCACCGATGCCCACGGCAGCGTCCTTCTCACCAATGGCATGGATGAGCAGATCTGGGGACCGCGTCCGGCCACGCGCAGCGTGGAGGATTACGTGCGCTACCGGGCGTGGTGGGCCGATTCCGGCAAACCCGTCGAGCCGCACGAATGGGCCTCCGCGCAGGCCGTGCTCAAAGGCGAGTCGGTCTTCGGACAAGTGCTGGAGATTCAGCGCTTCGACGGCACACGCGGCTACGTTCTCAACAGCGCCGTGCCCATTCGCGACGGAGAAGGCCGTGTGATTGGCAGCGCTGTCGCCATTCAGGACATCACCGAGTTGCGACGCGCGGAACAATCCCTGCGCGAGTTGAACGCGACGCTGGAGAGCAAGGTGGCCGAGCGGACGGCGCAGTTGCAGCGGCGGGCCAGGCAGCTTCAGAAGCTGGCGCTGGAACTGTCCCAGGCGGAAGAGCGCGAGCGCCGGCGCGTGGCGGTGATCCTGCACGAGGACCTGCAACAACAGATTGCCGGGGCCAGGTTCCATCTGAATCTGGTTCGAAGCCGGGCCAAGGATGACCCGCAACGAGCTTGTGTCGATAAGGTTGATGAGATGCTGAAGGAAGTCATTGAGGAATCCCGCAGCCTGTCGCACGATCTCAGTCCCGCCATGTTGCACATGAATGATCTGGCCGAAGCCCTTCGGTGGCTGGCTAACCGAGTACGGGAACAACATGGTCTGATCGCTCATGTAGATGCCTCGGGAGAGATGACCCTGCAATCCGAACCGCTTGCGATGTTCCTGTTCCGGGCGGCCCAGGAGATGCTGTTCAACGTGGTCAAGCACGCGCGGGTCAATGAAGCCACAATCCGAGCAAGAAGGCTCGGGCGGTACGTATGCCTTTGTGTGTCCGATCAGGGGCGTGGGTTCGACCCGCGGGAACTGAAAGAGACCTCCGGCTTTGGATTGCTCAGTCTCCGCGAGCGAACGGAACTGCTTGGAGGCCGCCTGAAAATCAAGAGCGTCGAAGGCCAAGGAAGCAGCGTCCGTATCGTGGTCCCGGATGGCCCGAAAGCAAAGGGTGAAACAATGATGGTAGAAGATGTCTCTAACCTCCGCGTTCTGTCCTCCGCTGTCTCTCCTCCATCCTCTGGCGGCGCCCTGCGCGTCCTGCTCGTGGACGATCACGAGATCGTGCGTCAGGGCCTGGGGGCGCTGCTTCAGGAATCGCCCGACATCATCGTGGTCGGTGAGGCGGCGGACGGCCGTGAGGCGATCGATATGACCCACGAGCTTCGGCCGGATGTGGTAGTTATGGACGTGGCCATGCCCCTGATGAGCGGGGAAGAAGCCACACGTCAGATCAAGACGCACCTGCCAAAGACTCGCGTAATCGCGCTTTCGATGTACCACGAACCCGACAAGATGGAGATGATGTACCAAGCCGGGGCCGAGAGCTATGTACTCAAGACGGCCTCCGCCGAAGAGCTACTCGCCGCGATCCACGCAAAGAAGTCAGACTCGTAGCCGCCGGCCTGTATTCTTACCCTCTTACGTTCCTACCTTCTTGTCCTCGTGCCGGCGGGTCACGGCGGGGCCGACTCGGCCAGCGCGACGGCAATCGTGACGCCGTTGAACAGGGCGTGCATGAAGATCGGCCGAAAGAGCGAGCCGCTCTTCTCGTAGGAGTACCCCAGGCCCATGGCCAGGGCGAACAAGGCGGGCCAATGCGTTACGTTCTCGTGAACGCTGGCGAACAGGACGGAAGTGATGATGATCGCCGACCAGGGCCGGCGAAGGTAGGAGCGGAACGTGGTTTGAATCATGCCGCGAAACAGCATCTCCTCGACCACCGGCGCGATCACCACGGCCAGGAAGACAATCAGGATCTGCAACGCAAGGGCCGGCGAGTCTGCGATCAACTCCAGCCCTACATGCTTGGGCATCTTGAATTCGTCGCCCAGGAACATCTCTCCGATGTATATCGTGATAGTGATCATCCCCAGGACGACGGGCAAGACCGCCAGCAGATAGACCCCCGCCCATCCCAAGTCGCGGGGAATGGTCCGGGGCCTCAATCCGAAGCCCCGCAGGCCCCGGGCAAAGGTAAGCCTCGCAATGAACAGGATCACGGCGATGGTAATCACCGCTCCGGCGCAGAAGACGAGATTGTCCACGAACGTGCCCCGCCAGCCTGCGAGAGAGCCGACGACCTGGTGGACAATCGACTGAAGCATCGCGGTGCCCAGCAGCCAGATGCCGAAGGGGATAAACGGGGCATAGGGGGCCATCCTGTTGCGGCGGGGCGATGAATCGACCAGAGCTGTCCGTCCCAGGGCCGTGGTGAGCAGCCACCGGGCAAAGAGCAGAACCCCGGCCGTGAAGAGCAGCTTGTCTGCGAATGTGACGCTATTTAGTTGTTCGGTTCCGTTTGACACAGATTCGGGATTTACAATTTACTATTTACCATGTACTATTGTGAATTTAGATGCGGACAGGTAGGGTGGGCTGTGCCCACCATCCGGCACTCATCGGCGGGGAGATGGTGGGCACAGCCCACCCTACGTCTGCGGCATCCCGTTCTCTTTGATAATAAGTGGTACACATGGATTAGTAAATAGAACATGGATGTATTTCAGATTCAGGGACCGGTCCGGCTTTCCGGCCGCATTGAAGTCAGTGGTTCCAAAAACGCAGCACTCCCCATTATGGCGGCCTCGATTCTCGCCCCCGGACGATCCTCTCTTACTGGCGTTCCCCAGCTTGCCGACATTGCCGTTCTCAAGGAGCTGCTTGAGTCTCTGGGCTGCAACGCGGACAGGCAGGCGGATGGCTCGTTCGCGATCGACGCCACGGCGATCACGAATCCCGTCGGCCACTACGACATCGTGAGGAAAATGAGGGCAAGCATCTGCATCCTTGGCCCGCTGCTGGCGAGGTGCAATCGGGCGGAAGTCTCGATGCCCGGCGGCTGCGCGATCGGCGACCGGCCCATCAATCTCCACCTGACCGGGCTACAGCAACTCGGCGCCGAGATTCATCTCAAGAACGGGTACGTCATCGCCGAGGCCCCGCACGGCCTGACGGGGGCCAGTATCTTCCTCGGCGGTCCGTTTGGATCGACAGTTCTCGGCACGGCCAACGTGATGATGGCGGCGACACTGGCCAAGGGGCGGACCATTATCGAGTCCGCCGCCTGCGAGCCGGAGATCGCCGACCTGGCCAACTGCCTCAACACGATGGGCGCCCGGATCAGCGGGATCGGATCGCCCCGACTGATCATCGAGGGAGTCAAGTACCTGCGCCCCGTGCAATACCGGATCATCCCGGACCGCATCGAAGCCGGAACATTTATGGCCGCCGCCGCGATCACCGGCGGGGAGTTGCACATCGCGAACTGCCGACTTGAGGACATGATGGCGGTCGTCGACAAGCTGCAAACTATGGGCATCACCGTGGAGTCGAACGGCGATGGCTGCACCGTTGTCGGACGCGAGCGGATCGAGCCCTCGGACATCACGACCCAGCCGTACCCGGGCTTTCCCACCGACTTGCAAGCGCAGTTCATGGCCGTCCTGGCTCTCGCCGACGGCAACAGCGTCGTGGTGGAAAAGGTGTTTCCTGATCGATTCCTCCATGTCGCCGAGCTGAATCGTATGGCGGCGAACCTGCGCAAGGAAGGACCCGCCGTCATTGTCACCGGGGTCAAGAAGCTGATCGCGGCCCCCGTGATGGCGTCGGACCTGCGCGCCTCGGCTGCCTTGGTCGTGGCCGGACTGGCCGCCGAAGGGATCACCACGATCAACCGCGTGTACCATATCGACAGGGGGTATGAGCGCATCGAAGAACGGCTCAACCGCGCTGGCGCCAAGATCACCCGTGAAGAAGGCGGCACGGTCTGACCCGGCGTATCGTTGAGTCTTTCGCAGTACACGATGCATCTCGGGGTGGCAGCGTCAAGCGCAGCTTGGCGATGGTTTTACCCGGATGCAGTAGAGCCATCGCCAACGCCTGCGGCGTTGACGCTGCCACCGGCTGGGGCGAACCATGTACTCGCCTCTGCAGGCGATGACATAAGAGACGCGGGCGAATCGGTGGGGCAAGCATCGCCCTACGGTCTCGTTGCTATTGACGATAGCGATTTGTGAGAGGGGATTGAAGATGAGAAAGCTGCTAAAAACGGTCATATTCATCGTTATTGTCCTGGTTGTCGTGGCGGTCGTGGGCGTTGTGGCTGTGGCGCTGCTCGCCGACAAGATGGTGCAGACGGCGGTGGAAAAGGCCGGCACGAGAACGCTCAACGTCAGTGTGGAAGTAGGCAAGGCGGACGCCGCGATCCTGCGGGGCGCCGTGGACCTGCAGAAGATCACAGTAGCGAACCCAGCGGGCTTTCAGGGCCCCGCGCTGCTGACGCTAGAGCGGGTGAACGTGGTGGCGGATACCGGCTCGCTGCTGAGCAAGCAAGTGCACATCACAGACATGCAACTGGCGAACATGGAGGTGTTCGTCGAGCAGAAGGGTCTCCAGAACAATCTGTACGAGGTCATCAAGCCTCTGCGCGAGCCGCGAAAGCCCACCGGCAAGCGGCTGCTGATCGACAACCTGGAGATCGCGAACATCACGGTGCACGTGAGCCTGTCCGGCGTCCCGGGCAAGCCGCAGACGGCCCAGTTCACGCTGGGCAACATCACGATGACAGACCTGGGCCGCGACGAGAGGATGGACACCGCCGTACTGATCAGCAAGATCGTCCTGGCCGTCGCCGCCGGAGTCGCCGAGCAGGGTGGCGGCATCCTGCCCAAGGAGACCGTCGGCGAGATCACCGGCATCCTCGACAAAGCGATCGACATCGGCCGGATGATCTTCGGCTCCCCCAAAGACGGCGACCCGAACCGCTCAAAAAGCAGCGGCGACCTCGGCAAGACCGTCACCGAAGGCATCCAGGACCTCCTCGGCGGCAGGAAGAAGCAATAGCCGCAGCCAGGCGTACCTAGTATCGCATTTCGCAAGTCATGAGACTAACGGTGGGAGATTGCTTCGTCGCTGCGCTCCTCCTAAGAAAACAGGTTTGGTGCGGTATGCCGGAAATGCCCGCAAGTACTGGAACCAGCATGGGTTACAGAGAATTGCCTCGCAAAGGCCATTTTCTTCCTGACACCAGCCGCGAAGCGGCTGACCGACTCGCAATGACATGAACAGGCGCTATATGTCATTGCGAGCGAAGCGCGGCAATCTACCCCCCTATAGTCGCGGAACTTGCGAAATGCGGTACCAGGTTGTTATACAACCTGGCGGCCAGACGTCCCCAAACGCATGGAACGGGCAATCACTCCCTGCGTGTACGCGGCACTCGCGCAATGCCGTGATGCTTGTGGCGCCTTGCTCGCCGCGGCGGCGCTAGGTGGTAATACCACATGGTGGCCGCACGACCTCCGATCACGTCACCCCCGGCACCAAGCTGGGGCCGCAATTCAAACACCGCGGCCCCAGGTGCTTTGCGTCTGACCGCCTGATTCCTGATCCCCGGCCATTTTTCTCCGCCTTTTCTATTGACCAATTGACCATACTCGTGTAGAATCCAGCCAACGTCGCGTGTCGCGGCGGATCGTCACAGGAAGGGAGAAGACCATGACCCAGCCAACCTGTCACAGTTGCGTGTTCGCCTATTGGGACCGGTGCCAGTGGCTGTCGAGCCTGCCGCTGGGCTTCGGGGGCCGCCCGGTCTGTGCCAACCACCCCGACTCGCCCGGCCGGACGAGGCCGACGCCCCTGGGCCCCGTCTGCCGCAACTACCGCGCCAAGCCCGCCGACCCCGACCTGGCCGACGGCTCCGTCAAGCGAATCCCCGTCACCGGCGGCCTCTACGCCTACGTCGACGCCGCCGACTACGAGTGGCTCAGCCAGTACCGATGGTGCCTGTACGGCGGCAAGTACGCCGGCCGCTACGAGAAGGGCAAGGTGATCTTCATGCACCGCGAGATCATGCAGACGCCCCCCGGAATGGTCACCGACCACATGGACGGCAACGGCATGGACAACTGCCGCTGTAACCTGCGAAACTGCACGCGCCAGCAGAACCAGTGGAACCGGGCCAAACGCTTGACCCCCGGCGCCTGCAAATACAAGGGCGTCTTTCGCGAGAAGCGGAGCGGCAAGATTTTCGCGAAAATCTCCCTGGCGGACGGGCCCGTCTGGCTCGGCTATCACGACACCGAGGAGGACGCCGCACGCGCCTACGACCGTGCGGCCGTCGAGCATTTCCGAGAGTTCGCCCGCCTCAACTTCCCCGAAGAATGGCCCCCCGAACGCCGACAGGAGGTCTACGCCGCCGCGGAGAAAGAAGGCAAGAACGCAGGAACGGAACAAGGTAAGAAGGGACGAAGGAAAGGACGCAAAAAGAAAAACCCATAGGAGCGAATCATCATTCGCCCATGCACCTGCGCGAAAACTGCGCCTCCATACTCAATTCGCAACCGAAATAAGTACGGCGCCCTCGGAATCCGGCTCGCCGGTTCCCGGACCCCGCGTCCGGCAGGGACAGAAAAGGCCCCGCTATGGCTGCGGGGCCTTCCTATGCTCATACTTTGCCGGGCTTAGGCCGGGGTGACGTTGGTCGCACACGGGCCCTTCTTGCCCTGTCCGACCGTGAACTCGACCGACTGACCCTCGTCGAGCGAGGCGTAGCCCTGGGTCTTGATCTCCGAGTGGTGGACAAACAAGTCTTCTCCGCCATCCGCCGGACTAATAAATCCAAATCCCTTGCTTGCGTTGAACCACTTTACTGTACCTTTTGCCACGTAATCTTCTCCTGAGGCCGATCCGGCCTGCAAACAATTTTCCCTCTGCTTGTAGGTAAGGGGTAGACTCCGAGGGATGAAAGCGTACTCCTTCAATAAGAACCCCTATCTTACCGCCTCACCCCCCTATGTCAACAAGATACGTCGCTAAAATACACAATATTTCCAGGCCCCGTAGGGGCGAATCGTCATTCACCCGCATACCTCCGACACGGATTCCGCGGATGTACACGGATTTCCCGTATGTCATTCCCGCGGAGGCGGGAATCCAGTCCTTTTCTAAACCGCAGAGGAACGCAGATTTTCAACCGACCCCTGACCCCTGATCCCTGCCTCCCCATTCCGCAATCCGCACTCCACATTCCGCACTCAGGGCCCTCCGGCCCCTGCCCCTCCTCTCCGAAAATGGACCGGACAGATTCAATTCCCGTTTTCATTTGACGATTCTTGCCTTTTCGGTTATACATGACCCCTGGAATCTTGGTGGACTGCCACTATCCCGAGGGGAATTCTGGCGAAGGCCATCACAGTTATAGTGCGGTAAAAGGCGTAGAACGCGCGATGGCGAGCAAATCGCATTTTGAAGTACATGTGCAGACGCAGTTCTCGGCCGGTCACCACCTCCGTGGCTATCCCGGCGATTGCGAGAGGCCACACGGCCACAACTGGACGGTGGAGGTCTATGTCGAGTGTGACGGCCTAAATGAGCTTGGGATTGGCGTAGATTTTCGCGATGTCAAGGCTGCCGTCAAGACCCTTGTGAAGCAGTTTGACCACACGGACCTTAATACGCTCGCCTTATTTCAGGCGGAAAACCCCACATGCGAGAATGTTGCCAAGTACCTGTACGGGGAACTGGCAAAAGCCCTGAACACGGCCCACACCCGCGTGACAAAGGTGGGCGTTAGCGAGACACAAACCTGCGGCGTGTTTTACTGGGAGAATTAGAGGTAGCCACGATGGGGAAAAAGCAGGGAGAGAAGAAACGGCGCGGCAAACCAGAGCTAGCCGGGCATTTGCTTATCCTTGCTTGCTCACAAACAAAGCGAGACACAAGAGTCCCCCTCCCGGCTTTCCACCTTTATAACGGCGTCAACTACCGGGTTCTCCGAAAGATTCTGCTTGAACGGGGTTGGCCGCCTGGCCTTCAAATCAAGATTCTCTCCGCTAAACACGGCCTGATTGACGCAACGAAGCGGATTATGCCGTATGACCGACGGATGGACAAGCGCAGGGCACAGAAGGCCAACCAGAAGGTCTTGCGCGAACTGAGAGATGTCCCTGCGCCAAAGACTGTTTTCGTCAACCTCGGGGCAGACTACCTGCCAGCAGTTGATGGCATCAAGCTGCTGTCCCGGATTCAAAAGTCATCTTCGCAGACGGTCCCATCGGCATGAAGATGAGGGCAATGAAGCAATGGCTTGAACGGCTCCCCTACTCGACTGCCACGGTGGCCCGCCGTCCGAAGGAGCAAAGCTCTTATCTGTACTTCTTTCCCGATTGGGATGATTTCATTTATGAGCCATTCAACGCCAAGGATGGGGAAGGCACACAGGGGAAGAGGACGTATGCGCATGAGATCTGCGGTGCCAAGACACCCTTCGATGGAATCTTCCTGAGCCTTGCACACATATACGCTGGCAAGGGTGCGCTTCACAGGTATACCGATACCAACGGCGGTCGCATCTATCTTCGACGACGCCTAAATATCCCCAAGAATATTCTGCTCTTCGGCGATTGCGGGGCTTTCTCCTACGTAGGCGAGCCAAAGCCGCCCTTTTCTCCTCGGGAAGCGGCGGAGCTTTACGATAAGTATGGATTTGACATCGCCGCCTCTGTAGACCACATTCCGTTGCCGGAAATCCCAGTCCGTCGGTCGGACGGCAGTGTCCGTAAGCAGGCGCTCTCTAAGAGTGCTCGCTACGAGCGCATGTATCTAACACGCGACAACGCCAAGGAGTTTCTCGACATCTGCAAACGCAAAAGATACAGCTTTACCCCGCTCGGCGTCATTCAGGGGATCAATTCGCGATCATACGTCAACCGTCTCCATGAATACCTCGACATGGGCTATGAACACATTGCACTTGGGGGCCTCGTCCCTCGTACTGATGATGATATCCTGAAGATTGTCTGTGCCGTCAGGCAAGCCCTTCAGGACCGGACACGAGCGTGCAGGAACAACGCTTGGATTCACCTCTTTGGTATCTTACGCCCGAAGCTTCAACCGATCTTTAAGGAACTCGGGGTATCGAGTTTTGACAGCGCGTCCTATTTCCGCAAGGCTTGGCTTCGGTCCGACCAGAACTACCTTGCCCCAAGCGGGGATCACTGGTACGGGACAATCCGAGTCCCCATAAGCACCTCAAAGGCTATGCAACAAGCCGCAGTTGATCGGGGTATACCGGTAGATGAATTGACCAAGATGGAGAGCCGGTGCCTCTCTGCCATAGAGACCTGCAACGAGAAAGTATCTGCAAGGGCGCAGGTGACGCGGACTATCAACAAGTACGGCCCCCTTTTGGAGCGGAAGGGCGAGGAGAATCACTTTGACGAAAAACATGCTCTGCTTCTCAACGAGCGGCCTTGGGAAAAGTGTTCGTGTCCATTCTGTCGTGGAAGCGGCATTCACGTTGTCGTGTTTCGAGGAGCCAGTCGCAACAAACGGCGAGGCCTCCATAACACTTGGGTGTTCTATCATAAGGTCTTGCACGGCCGTGCGGTTCCATCCTCTTCTTCGGAGAATGAGTAGATGATCACGTCTACCGAGTTTATCTCACTTGTGCATGCCGCTATCCCGCGTTTTCAGCGCTATCCGCTGAATCGACAGCAGGTTGAGTGCATACTTGCTGAACCGACAATGCCCTTGATGATTGTTGCGGGACCCGGCAGTGGAAAGACTACCGTTCTAGTCCTACGTACGTTGAGATTGGTCTTTCTCGATGGACTAATGCCAGAGAATGTTGTGATCACCACGTTCACTCGCAAAGCAGCCGATGAAATACGCTCACGACTGATCGAATGGGCCCTGGATATCATGGAATACCTGATTCAGAGTCCACCTAACCCCACGGCCCCTGATTTTGCACGGCGGCTTGAATCCATCGATATTAACAGGTTCGTTACCGGGACTCTCGATAGCATTTGCGAGGACACTCTGAACGTGCACCGCGACCCAGGGGATCGACCTCCCGTCCTTGTCGAGGGCTTTGTCGGGAACGCGCTACTTGCCCGTGAGGGGATGTTCCCTTCTGGAGCGTTGGATAATCCAGAACTTTATGTCTATCTCGCCCAATTCACGCGCGATGGTCAGGCGCCGCGCAACTTTGGTGAAGCCGTTCAGGTATGCCGGGCTCTTGTGGATAGGTTGATCCAGGACCGCGTGGACATCACCGCGTTTGGTGCTGGGACGACGCATACCAGTGCGCGTCGATGCATTGCTAGTATCCTTCAATCATACAAGGCCTATATGGCGCAGACAAATCGGATGGATTTCGCTGGGCTTGAGGAAGTGTTCCTTGATCGCCTATCGCAGGGACGTCTCCAGAGGTTTACATCCGTAATCCGCGCCATTCTCGTTGACGAGTATCAAGATACGAACCCATTGCAGGAGACGGTCTATTTTGAACTTGCGAGGCAGACGCAGGCATCCTTCTCAGTGGTCGGTGATGACGATCAGTCCCTTTATAGATTTCGTGGTGCAACAGTTGAACTCTTCTGCCATTTTCAACTCGCCTCAACGCAGCAATCCCTAGTCTGCCCGCTGCTCGTGTAGAACCTCTCGTTGACAACTACCGTTCCACCCCAGAGATCATCACGTTCTTTAACAATTACGTTTCTTATGACCCCTCCTTCACACAAGCACGCGTTCAACCTCCCAAGCCGCTTATCAGGGCGCAGCTTGCGTCCAATCAGATCCCCATTCTGGGCCTGTTCAGAGGAGATGCTCAAACACTTGCGCGGAACCTTGCCTCCTTTCTAACCGCCGTTTTCCGTGGGCCTGGTCGTTCGCTCCATGTGAACGGCCTCGATATACATATAACACGGGATCCCTCTGGGGGTGATCTCGGGGATGCTGTGTTATTAACCCACACAGTGAATGAGTGGGGCGCGCGCTTTGGCGACAATGAACCCAGGGCGCGTTTGCCAAGACTCCTCCGCCAAGAGCTTGGCGCGAGGAACATAAACGTGTTCAATCCGAGAGGCCAGGCTCTTCGCGACATCCCGGAGGTCCAGAGGTTACTCGGCCTTGTACTCGAGTGCGTCGATCCTCCCACGGGAGAGAATCCCGAAGGGCTTCAGCAGGGTAGAGCAAGGCTCCGTCGCGATGCGATCCACTACCTTACAGCATGGCGACACGTAGCAAGAGACTTTATCACCACAGACCCAATACCGAATAGACCGCAAACCCTTGAAGGGTTTGTTCGTGCATGGCAGATGCGAGCCAATCAGACTTCACGCGGTGCTCGTTGGCCGGAGGAGTGGCCTGTTCTTGAACTCTGCTATAAGCTCATCACCTGGATACCATTCTTCCAGAACGACCCAGAGGGCCAAGTATACCTCGAAGCGATGGCTCGCTGCATCGCACAGGCAGCAACTTTCTCTTCCTATCGCTCGACGATCATCCACGATCAGGGTGCCCATGATGCCAGAAGCATCATGCGTGTCATCATGGACATAATGGTGCCTCTGTCAGAAGGTTCCGTCGAAGTGGACGAAGAGATCATGCCGCATGTTCCACGCAATCGTCTACCGATAATGACCGTCCATCAGGCGAAAGGCCTTGAGTTTCCACTGGTGATCGTGGATGTGGCGTCCGATTACACAGAGAACAACCACAAACAGAAATTCCGCCGTTATCCGGAAGCTCCCGGATCTGTCCAACTCCTTGAGAACGACCTCGGACCCTACTGCAACATCGGGCACCTACGCACTACAAGACCAGAACTGGCACGGACATTTGACGATTTGGTCCGCCTTTACTATGTCGCCTATAGTCGAGCCCAGTCTATCCTAATGCTTGTGGGAGTTGACCGTTGCATGCGCTACGACACTACAATCCGCCATGTCGCTACTGGCTGGCGTTCTGATGGAACATGGGTATGGCAAACACGCGTGGCTGGGCGCCGGCCGACACTTGCGAACAATCACCCATTGGAGCTGATCTGATGCCGCTCGAACGCAAAAGGGAACCAGAGATCGTTCCAAGTTACAGTCTGACAGGCGACCTACTTTCTTTTCTCCGGTGTGGACTACAGTATCGCTACCATAACGGCAGTTCGCTGCCACCGTCGCGTCCAGTGCAACTATGGTTCGGCGAGTTCATCCATGGAGTAATGGAGGCTGCATATCGTTTCTGGTCTTCTGCCGCCTCTCCTCCTCCTTTTCCATGGCCGTGCAATCCCACACCATATTTAGGTTCCGCGCCTCTGGACCGTCCATGTCATGACGTGGGTACTATTGGCGAAGCCGTTGAAGATACACTTCGTGCTCAAGGCAAGATTGCAAGGAGCAGGGCAACGCGGGAGTCTGCCTTCAAGCGGGCGGAGGCTGCGCTGAATGAAATTGCACCCCATCTATTCCCTCTCGTGGCATCAGCGGAAGAACGTGTTATCGGCACGCGCGCCATTGGTGCTCATGCACCGCGTGCTCGTAACCTCAGGACGAACCGTTATGAGCTTCATGGCGTAATTGATGTGCTCACTGATGTTCAGTTGAATGCCGTCTCGCCGAAGAATGTCATCCGCGACGCGATTGTCCACACGTGTCCACAACTACCACCCCACTTTGAGGTTGTTGTCGATTATAAGGGATCGCGCAGACCTCCGCTAAATCATCCATTCTGGGCGCAGGCAGAATGGCAAGTTCAGACCTATGCTTGGCTGCGTACGCGCCAGCCCGACTCCCTCCCAGTGACAGCAGGAGTCCTCATCTACATCAACGAACTGGCACCAGTCGCGGATGATCTTCAGGAATTGCAGCGAGAGATTCGCCAGGCCTTGACCGATGTTGTCCCTGTGAGCGGGAGTGAAGATGCCTATTTCCTTAGCCTATGGCAGGAAGGCCGTGCCATACCCGCCTTTTCACAGACGTTCAGACTACAGCGTGCCATTCGCGCCATCCCAGTCACCACACAAAGCCAGGCGAGTGCGACAACACAGTTTGATCAGGTGGTCCTTGACATCGAACAATGCGTTGCCAATGAGGCAGCCGCAGGAGCAATCATGGGGTGTTGGAGTCCACTCGGGGATCCCGCCACATGTGTCGCCTGTGATTTCAGGCACTTCTGCCCGAGTCCCTCGCCACGGACTGCTAATGAAGCGCGCACAATACGGGCCCCATCAGCACCATGAGATATGACAATGACAGCAAATGGGATTGATCAAGATAGGCGAACGGACTTCGTGAAGGAAATGTACCGTGTCTACTGGGCGAACGTGGCGCGGTCTATGGATGGAACCTGGAAAGTCGTAGCTCCCCTGACGATTGTAGGGACTATCGTCGGTGCTATCCACAAGGAGTATCTGCCCGCAGCGCTCGGCCTATCCTTTGCGTTCGCAATCGTTTTCTGGGCGCTGAATGTGACCATAGATCTGAATGCATGGCACCGGCGTAACTTGTTCTTTATGACGAAAGCCGAACAGGAGTTTCTACTGCCGGAGGATTATGGTCGTCTGCTCCCCGCGTGCTATAAGACACCGCCCAAGGGATGGATTGCATTCTACATAATACACTCGGTCACCTTTCTCGCCGTTATCGTTTTCGTCATCCTGTACGGTGCGGCCTGGAAACTCCCCGGCACCGGCTTTGTCCGTGGATGGTTGTTGCCGCTCGTTGTGCTCCTGATAGGTTTGACCCTGACAATCATCAACTTCGTGCTTCAAGAGAAATCGGCCCGTCGTCGTTTCTCTGAACTCTTCGGAGGCCAGAAAGCGTAGAGGGAGTTCCGCGGGCTCAGGAGAATGTGGGACTGGAGCACAAGATCCGGGGGGCCTCGGCGGATAGCGGGTACTACAGCGAGGCCAATGTCCAGTACGCCGAGAGTCAAGGAATCGATGCCTACCTTGCGACGGA
>Ga0214473_10000890_pt1 | contig 40929 bp, 39 predicted proteins | sample RVTome_7_FD_203509 | JGI IMG/M metagenome (GOLD analysis project Ga0214473, IMG submission 203509) | Soil microbial communities from uranium-contaminated site in the Upper Colorado River Basin, Wyoming, United States - RVT98D197 | ecosystem: Environmental > Terrestrial > Soil > Contaminated >...
CTACCGTCTTGACTACCAATTAAATATCCTAACTACCTATACACCTGTTTGTATTTAACAATTAACAAGTATTATAATAGCAATAAGAATACGTATAAAATGCATTAAACATGTTGCTACTCTCTATTTCCCAAGTAGTGTCCTGATCTTGAGTCAAAAGTGCGAATGATTCATATAATGGGAAATATATGAGACATAGTAATGAAGCTGGGAATAATCATAGTCCAATTACATTTTAGACATAATGATGTCTAGAAGCAATATTATTCACGTTCTCTTGGTGAAAATGAATCCAACTGCTTGGCAGGCTTGAATGACATTGACCAAGGTTTGTTGGTAGCTATTACTTCTACCATATTTGCATTATTTACTGTTCTAGTCTGCGAACTAATAGAACTGACACAATTAGTGTCAAATAAGTCATTTTAATCACTCATATTAACAACCAATCATGTCCACATCACAAGGAACTTTGAATATACTACCAAAAGACATCAGAGTTCTACTATACACACGTTACAATTGCCTAGTATTCTTCCTAAGACTCAACAAATTCTACAAACAAGAAACAACACCACTTCTTATTAGACACAGACTAACCAAGCCAATTACAATCGACGAGGTTAGACTTCTTCTCATCAGAATAGATGATGTATTAGTAACACACCCACGAATAATCAACTATTCTTACGAAGAACACTCCAACAGAATTGCTAGGAGATTACGCAGAATGGAGTTGGACATTGAAACAGATACTTGTCACCGCCATCTGTGTTTGTTTCCATCTTGTATGCATGCCAGACCAAGAATAGACTACATACTAAGAGTGTATATCAAACAATGGACACATATCGACTTTCAGTGCACAATTGGACCACACTATGACAACTACTGGTCTGTTAGGACTATAAATACTAAGAACCCGATAGAATTTGGAGATATACATACCTGGAACCATCCAAATACTTCTGTGATCGTTACTAGAGAAGTATACAACAATATTATGCATCATAGAGGTGTCCAACACATTAGCAAGAAACAAGCCAAGAAGCATACACACAAGTTCAAACCACTCTAAACATACTACAATGATTAAGAATTCTCCTAGCAAAAGCAAAGCTATTATAGATGGTTATGAATGCATCCTAGGAAGAGGTTCTGAGGTTACATACACTCTCAATGGCAAGCCTGTTCTAGGAGATAAGGTTCCACCAAGAATTAAGCAAGCACTCGTTGAGAAAGCGCTCAAATGCAAAGCACAAAGAGTAATAATTGCTGGTCCTGGTGCAAGAGAAGAGGCTAAAACAACCAAGAAGTTGTCACCAAAGAAGACTGCTGCAGAGTATACATGTACTGGAGATAAGGGAAGTAACAAATATACACATTTGGGTGTCCCGGTTCCAGTCACTGCGATTCCAGATGAGGTGAAGAATCTTATTACTTGTAAACTCGCCGCAAAGGCATACTACGATCCAGGAAGTATTGGTAAGACTCGCTCTGAAACACAATTCATTTGCAGTGGAGGTCTACTTGGCAAAAGAACGATTGTTTCTGCTGAGAAGGTTGCTGCTGAAGAGGCCAAAGGTCGCAAATGTTCTCCCAAGTAATAATACATTGTTGGTGCTATTAGAACACCAACAAAGACTAGATATGACTTATATAATGTGTTAGTAATACGCTAATAATGGTCTCCAGAGTCTATACAGACTGTGGAGGGTATACTAGACTGTGGAGAGTACACTAGGCTCTAGACTAACGTGTTGGTGAGAAGGGAATAGAGTATAGGAAGATGTAACGAATCTGTACGATCAAGCCAACCTCCATGTGGACCAAGAAGTCTAGAATAGTCCTTCACTCCGATTCGTCGCTTCACCCAAGAGGATAGAAGACCTCCCACTGCTCCGAGAAACCACCAGGGAAGGAGTGTAGTGTAGAGAATGTGAAAATGTAGCGATGAGGTTGCTCCAACTACTATATTACGAATGAGTAGGATTCCCACAGTAGAAAGGACTAGGAGGGTTGTGATAGAACCGAGATAGCCTTCCCAAGTCTTCTTTGGACTAATCTGGGTCACTGTGAGAGTTCCTACACTCGCACCAATTGCATACTGAAGAGCATCACTCGCCTGAACAATAATAACGAGGAGGAGGATTGTGGTAGGATCTCGCACGTAGATGTAGACCAGAGCCTCCGTGCAGCCTACTACGAATACCCAGTAGATTAGGAAGATTACTAATGTATAACAACGCACGATTCGTGAGAGAATGGAATGTACTGTCGTGAGGAGATCCCAACCAAGTGCGAGGAGGATCAAGACATGCGTGAGACGCGTCGCCCCGCTCGCAATGAGAGCGAAGATGACTGTAGCGAGGACGAATCCAACAGTGATTCTGACGCGTATCTCGCTTGTGGACATTACACTCCTTTCTGCTTCAAGATAGATAATACGATACTTGTCAGTGTATAGTATTACATGCCATTTCTCACTCTATTATATGCACGTCAAGACTGCTAGCTGATACTACATCTCTATCTCCTCTCAAGATACATGTAGTATCCCTTATGAGGATACTACCTACTTTCCTCTTGGGAAGATCAGGCTTGCTTGGAGAATCGCTAAGTGTAGCTTAGAGCAAAGCTCTAGGGACTCTAGAAGACTACTATATGGAGAGATACGCAGCCCTAGCATCTATTAACACCTGCTTGGTAAGGTTCCTCAATATCTCATCTCTGCCTTCCACAGGTATGGTCTCCAACCACCTAGAGTGCAACATTCCATTTCTTAATATCTTCTCACTCTTCTCCGTCCAGACGTACACTTGAAGAGCGAGTCTTATCAAATCAGAAATGTAGTTCTCTGTCGGGGAGAGATCACCTCGACCAAATTTGCCACCCGGAGGGAGTACTCGCATCTTACCTTCTTGTATATCGTCAGTGGTGATGGCCTCATTGGCCCTGTGCCATTGATGGCCGTCGTCTAGGAGAAGCCCAGTCGAAATGAAGTATCTGCTGAGATCTACGAGGTACTTCCTCACTTCCTTACTCCCATAATCCGCGACACCCTTAGATTCCTCACGCGTTCTCATCACCGCAAGCAGAGTAGTAGGATCCACAGGACCCCAAAAGTGATCATTAGCCAGGATGTAGTCCAGCATTGCCTCAGGAGGAGTGTCTCTAATTGTGATACCAGAGTATGTTGCAGATCCTGCATTGTCTCTGTTCATACCTCGTACTGTAATATAGGTAATCTTGCCCTCTTTTGTGTGAGATATGGTAGTGTGAGCCCAGAATATACGATATGTCTTACAAGTGTGATCTCTGTACGTGCCATCTATCGCAAGACTGAAGGGCTTATGCGTCTTTTGCATCTTCCTGATCCAACACGTGACCTCTCGGTGGTCTGGTAGATGGATAGTGGCGTCTAGGGTACACATGACCTTCTCTAGATCCATCGGTATATCTAGTCTTGAGCTGAGGAACATACTCTACACTCACCGAATCACTCCTGACCTACTACACAATCGACCAACATGTCTGCGCAGTGATGTTATAAGCACTCGTAATACCATCAGCATCTGTCTGGAGATGACGCGCCCACATACTTGGGTACTATCAGATACTATCTAGTATTCTCTCAGAGAATACTAAGTTCTGATATGAGTTAGTAAGTGGTATCTGACATCCCTATCCTAGAATATAGTCATCCAGACACACCTATACATCTACACCTATACATTTGCGAAGAATGAACACACTAACCGGACTCCCACTCGACCTAGGTAAGTATCTAGCTGCATATCTATCTCCCAGTAGTGTAGCCATACTCCAGAGGACGTGTAGTAGAACCAGACAGATGACAGGACAACGCCTACTAGTCCTGTCTAGAACAGTATCAAGTGTAGGTGAGGTAATGGCATATCTTAGAGACCAGATAGTGAGAGCCTCCTATTTCTGTATCTACCTCCTCCCACCTGGTATCCAACCCAATATGCTCCACTCCACTCTGGAGATACGTCAGGGACAGTACTACTTCACAAGAGTACGAGATCCTGAGGTCGTAGCAGACCCAGTACTCACTTACACTACTATCATCAAGGAGAACACACTTCGTAGACTCCTGAATACTCACCTAATAGACCCAACCACCCTCCTAATGGTACTCAGGAGGAGACTGGGATGTGTCAGAGCGCATGCTAGGAGTGCGGGACCCTATACGAAGGGCAACTATGGGGTAGACATCCTCCGTCCCTATGCGAAGGAGGTGTTGAGATCGCTCCTAGAACCCCTCATGAATGGAGATGAGTGGGTACACCACATCCTAGAGAACGATGGTATGAAGCTACCCATACCACTTCGATTCATACCCAGACCGGAGCACGATAGAGGTGTGGAGAGACTCGGCGACGCTGTCTGGAGCTGGTTGGGGCATGGTATGCACACGAGGGTCTCGGAAATACTGACCGACATCGAGCTCGCGGAAGCTCTCCAGGCTACTATCACGCAGATCGTGGTCGGCAACGTCTTTGCTCTGGATCTACTGCGTCAGAGATGCTCTACGGTGGAACCCACTACTACCCAGGTACTAGAGTACATCCAACACCTGCTAATCAGCGGTAAGCCCGTGAGAGTAGCCTTCTACGCAGAGGTGGGAGAATCATCTATGACTCGTATACATGAAGAGGATGTAGAGTATGATCCGATGAATGATGAAGTCACGACGAGGATGTATCTTCTGGATATGGAGGATATAGAGTGTGGTACCTACACAGAGCACGTTAGTGGGTTCAGCACCACTCACGTGAGGGTATCCTCCGGTCCAGAGACACTAAAACGATTCCTAAGAGATAGGAGACTCCCAGGCGTGATAGATCCACTCATGGCGAGGACGATATCACGATGGGTATGTCGTCGGAAGATGGATATCTCCGTGGAAGACGAGTGGAAGAGACACTCCTGGGAGATCTGGATGCTTCCGATATTCACATATCTCAGCGAGCACCTAGCACAACCATCCCCGCCCCTAACGTTAGATACATCCTCTCAGAAGATTAGGGAGATGGTGGAGAGGGTCTACATTGCAATCAACGTGTCCCGGAAGCTGGCCTTATACTATATGTGGTGTACTGGAGAGGTAGAGCCCTGGTATGACGCAGTATCCCAGCTCAATGATGAGGAGGGAAAGCGATCGAATGTGAAATGCATAGAGGGTATCTTCAGTGTGTATCGGCAACTCGTCTCACGAGTAGAATGACACACCTCTATGTAGTTGCAGACGATTGGTAGAGGTCTACCAATCGTATATTAGACATATCGGATGCAGTTTAGTCTGTCTCATCTACCCACTTCTCACCAAGCACTAGCGCATCACCAATACAACCACCATGTCTACGCAGTGCTGCTACAGCTCGCTCTCGTGTCATAGGACCACACCTCATAACTAGCTTGACATCTTCTTCATCTAATACGATGCTCGCAGTACCATCAGCGTCTGTCTGGAGATGATGTGCCCACATGCCTGGGTACTTGCTCATCAAACTATTAAGTGCAGTCCTGTGCTTAGTATCAGGCTTGCACATCTCGGCCAATACACTGTAGAGTTTCAATGGACTATTCTTACAGTACACTGCATCGTACTCTACACTATGGGTACAGACATAGTCGGTGAGCTCTATCAATGTCGATTCTATGTCTTGAGTACGCATGGAAGATACCATGCGATACAGTGCCCATACCTGCTTCAGCACTTTATGTTGTCTCTTCTCGAGCTCCACAACATCTCCTGTAGATGACATTGCAGCCCGTAGTGCGTTGCGCGACTCCTTCACTGTGTGATTAATGTACATTCTTGTCATCCGGCGCTCTTCAGAACTATTGTGTGAATTACGGTCAATGTATGATGGAGCACTAGGTACTACAACATGTACAGTTGGCATGGGAGTGGGAGACGCAACATCTACTAACTCGAGTATGGCTTCAACAATATCGCCACAATGCTTGTGTAGTGCATATACACTCCTCTCTCGAGTAGCATTCACTTGACTCATCACTAGCTCAACATCCTTCTCATTCGGTTCGTATGAAGAACCAGATACCATCTATGTATATAGATACGTTGATAGAGTACATTTACAACATAATATAAATATCAGATGGTACAATACACGCGTGTGGGGTATCGGTTGATGTATCAAGTCCACTAATACTAGCAATACGCCAGACCTAAGAGGGTCTAGAGGTACTACATCTATTAAACATACTTTCCTGGCTTGAATGTTATGTCGATTTGCTGTTGTGCAATAGCCTTGGCAGTCTCAATGTGGAAGCGTAGAAGCATATCCTGAACAAATACAACATCCTCTAATGTCAAAGAAGTACAGAGTAGCTCTCTAATGTAGTTTGGACATGTACTACTTCCATTTAATATGAAATTGATACTATCCTCCATCTGGAAAACTGCTCTGTATCCGACAGTATTCCATAACTCAATGATGACATCTATAGTGCGTGGGCGTCTTCCAATAGCTAATTCTACTGCTGCCCATCCTCTTTTGATACCAGTTGCTTGTATTTGTTCGTAGTAGGTATGATACGCATTGATAGCAGCCTTCCTAGGACTAGAGTTTATACTATCTGTACGTAACAGTACACAACCAATAGCTGCCTGTTCTGCCAACTCCTCTGGTGTAAGCCATATATCAATAAGGAGACTGGTGACATTGACTCTCTGCATTAGACATCTTCTAGCGAGTGATATTATCTCATCATATCTATCTATACCGTTCCTAACAAAGAGCTTACCCTCCTCTGTTAGATGGATACGTCTAGAAGGCTGACCATTGACTCCAGCCACTATCCATCCACATTTGTCTACGCGATTGATACTAATAGTCAAGACTGGTGGCAATGGTACCTTGTTGTGGATACCATACTTCTCCATAATTAAGAGATATGGATGTAGTATTAGTTGAGTACCTACCATACAGAGGTAACCATAGAGCATAGGATCGGTAGTCAAGATGTAGTCTAGACATTTGCGAAGCATTACAGATGTATGTTGTTGTACTTGGATGTATAATTGCGCAATAGTGTCACACCAGCAGTTATTCGAGACTGATTGGCTAGCACTACTAGTTGTTGTGGCAAGCTTCCTGACCCAAGTGGGTCTGGAGAGTCTAATGTAATGTTTGTAGACTCAGTCCGCCAGTAGGTGATGAACATCCTCCAGTGCCTTGGTAGTTGTTACAACACGCTCACGCAGCTCATCTAGAGAAGAGGGTGATGCATTGGGGCACATCATACCATATCCTGTCCAGTAGTAGACATTGAGATACAGCCGATTGAGGTCTTCAAGACCGTAGTCAGCGGGAAAGTGTTTAGTATAGTGTTCATCAATGCTAATGTGCTCGCTGAGAAGTCGTGTAGCACACAACGTAGAGTACTCCCCTCGCCAAGGCATATTCGATCCAAACCCATCCAGCAGCTTCCAACGATGCAGATGTTCCTGGGCGACTTCCACACTCTGCTCTCTGCTCAAGCCTCTTCGTAGCATGATAGTGCGTACGCTGAAGGGATCAAGAACATAATTAATTGTAGCGAATTCATTTGTGAGAGTGGTGGGTTCTAGCTTAGTGATGCTAATACCAGTGGTAGAAGCTGTGTAACGTGTACACATCAAGCTAGTAGTGCGCTGGAGTATAGTAATTGTAAAACCATGATCAGATGCTAGTGCCAGTCTGAATGAAGATGAGTCTAGGAGACATCCAGCGACGTACCGAGCTATACAATGACGTCCAAGGGGTCGTTCTAGCTCTCTACATGCGAGGTTGCTAAACTCCGTAGCGTAGGTTGCGATAGGCTGTGGTGTATTATCAAGCCCGACTGTGAAGTTATTATCAGCAACCTCCTCCTCATTGTACAGCCACACTTCCATCAACGTTAGTCGTGTAATAGCATGGAGAGATGTAGGATCAGCAGTACATGCATGAATGAAGGGTACTATGATTTTGGCATATTCATGTGCACTATCTAAGCATCTCTGAATATACTTTTGTGGTATACAGCGACGACACATGATAGAGAGCATGCTGTAGATGTCTGGCAATCCCATAGGATGTTGTTTGCCAATGAGTTGTTCGTAAAGACCCTCTGGGTAGTGTCTAGCATCAATGATGTATTGGTCATGCTCCTCCGTGAGTTTGATGCGTCTCACAACGCTATCGAAGCATTCTCCATCGATATTGTCATCATCTATTACACAATGTAGCACATATGGTTCACTAGTTGGCTCATTAGTTGGTTCACTAGATGGCTCTGGAGGTGTAGGGTAATAGAGTGAGAGGAAGGTGAGTGTATCTCCTGACATTAGCGCCTCCTCTGCTGTAGTTTTGAGATATTCTACAAGCTCTTCTTGAGATGGGAGTGCTACATATGCCTTGGAGAGGGGTACCTCTGCTAGAGAACGAAGACTTCTACATGTTGATGCCATGTAACGAAGCGGTTTGAGAGGTAATATAGCAAGGAGAAGACGTAGGACATCTGCTGGAATGTCTAACAATTGTATGGCAGATGTTTGGGAGTCAAGTTTGCGCTTGCGTGACATCATTGTTAGGAGAAGTTGCTTACTACGGTATACAACAGGTTATTACAGTCATATTCTAGATGTCAGAGATTGGATGGACACAAGTCAATAATCTCTCGACCTCGTTAGGTCAAGAGTCAAGTACTAATATACTATAATATGGAGGAGTATTAGACAGGATATTTCTCACTCTCAATATCAATGATGGCTTCGATGAGGTCTCCATGCTGCTTTTGTAGTGCTGTTATGCACCTCTCGCGAATGGCTCCCGTCTGAGATATGATTAGCTCGACATCCTTCTCATCCAAACCATAGACTTGCGGAACATCATGGACTGTGTGGTGTTTAGTCCACATGTTTGGATGTTTCCCGACCAGCTGTCCCAAAGCTATGATCGGTGGTGTGTCTGAACACATGCTAGACAGGATGCTGTAGAGCTTAGTACTAGTCCCAGCACAGTAGCGCTCATCGTACCATGTACTGTGAGTACAGACGTACTGAATAAGCTCTATCAATGTATTAGTAGCATCCTCGGCACCATATTTGCACAAAGTTTCAATGTACTCCAATACACGGTCACGTGCCATTGTTTGCTCAGTAGCATCTACAACATCTTCAACATCTTCATAGCTACTCAAATCTTGTAGAGTGACCCTGGCTCTAACTAATTCCTGTTGAATAGTACTGAGAAGGATCATAGTACCATTGGCGAATCGGAATGTGTTCTGAAGAACGAGTCTAAGTGGTATTCCCTGCTTATTAGCCAGCTCATGCACCTTCTCAACAACTTCAGGAATCATTCCTTCACCTCCCTCATGTGGGAAGAAGATGGTGCAACTTGTACGTGCTGGTTGTCTTCCAAAGCTACTGACTATCGTCTCATCAATGTCAAAATGGATAGGAGTGATGGTATGTTCAGAGAAGTCACGACATGTAGTAGTGGGAGCGAACATGGCAATAGTGTAGTGTGGATGGTTGATAGTACTCTATCAACTGTTGTATAGATGTGTCAGATGTATGTTAGATTGTCTTATCTACTCTTCTGCATCCTTGTCCTCTGGTACATCTTCATCTGGTTCCACACCATCTTCTCCATCCTCATCGTCGCTTTCTGGTACTTCCTCGAAGGGCTCTTCCTCGCCCTTTGGAGGTAGACTAGCTATCATGTCGAGAAGTATCTTGTCAGTAATGTCTGTGGGTACCTTAGAACCCTTAATGAGATTATCCTTCACCCAGAGAGGTCTTAGATTGCGCCAGAAGAAGCAGACACGCTGATGACTGGGTTTGGTGAGGTCAAACCAGTCACAAGGTTGCCAGTGATCAATAACTACATACGGCTCCCCATCAGCTACCATACTCTTACCGAGGTTGTGCCAACCCATTTCATCTGTGAACTGCCTCTCAATATGGAGATAGAAGTCTGCAGTGCTACAGCCGAGCAATTCAAGAGTACGCTTCGACTTCTTTGCCTTTGCATCCTTAAGGACCTTCTTGAGACGACCACGAAGCAATATCTTGAGACGAAAGTTAGTATCAGTGTCATATCTGTACTTCCATCGAACTCTTATTGTTGCCTTCCCCTTCTCTGATTGCTTGTAGTTACTCCGTACTATCTTCCCCTTCTCTGACTGCTTGTAGTTACTGTTCGCCTTCTTACCCTTCTCCGACTGCTTGTAGTTACTCTCTGCTGCTTTCTGCACTTTCTTACCCTTCTCTGACTTCTTGTAGGCTTCCTTCCGCTCCAGAATCTTCTTTGGAGTACATATCTTACATAGACCGGTCTCTTTCCGTGCATTATAGGGGCAATTCTCACTCTTACATTTCTGCTCCTCTCTGTGGCCGCTACACTGTCCCTTACTTCCATTACGTGTCGACTTCCAACAGCCGCATTCCATACAGAGACTCCTCCACCATTCCTGTAATTCATTCCAGTACCACTTCTCCTCACCAAGTATCCTGACAAGCCTTAGAGTAATCCCCTCCTTCCCACGTGCCCTACATTGTAGGATACGATACTCGTATTTCTCCTGTACCTTCTTTGGACCATCTTTGAAGGCAAGAACATCCTCCTTTCTCATCACAGGACCTATAGTAGGTTCCATCACTAGTATGTTTGGTCTTGAGCCAAAGGACATAATCTTCCACACACCCAAGTCACTCTGACTTACTACACTAGTAGCTCGTCCTAAGGACGTTACATGGCATAGTAAAGGAAGTGAAGAATGTCAATGATAGTCAGGCGTTGCTACTCTTGTAGCTCCGAGGTGAATGTCCCCATGAAGTGCGGCCGGTGTAAGGCAGTCTACTACTGCAATAGCGAGTGCCAAAAGAGGGACTGGCCTACTCACAAGACCATATGCAATGATTTGCTTAAGACGCCCATAGGTAAGGAGGGCAAGAAGACAGTATACTCCTTCGTTGATGAGCTAATGGGTACGGCATTGACAACACAGTTGTCTGCTCTTAAGAATTATGCTATCAATCATGGTTTAGGAAAGGGTATGAATGCGTTCGTGGTGAACGAGTGTGTAGATGGATTCGGACATGCTGTGAAGCAACATATGGGTCTAGAGCAGAGTATTAGTGTGTATCACCTCTATACCGAGTGGATTACTAGTACAGCACTTCCGAGGGAGTATACTATAGACAAGCTAAACATTGCTGTTGGCCGCGACGTGGACGGTACAGGAGCACCATCTATATCACTTATGGACAATCCAATGCCTTCTATCATAGCAGAGATGATCGCCATGACTCTATTAGGATCTCATTCTGTTATAGAGACTCTCTTCTCCTCAAAGGCCACACTGTCCAATCCTTGGATTCTAATGGTTCCGTCCAGAGGTAAGCTCTACTTGCTGAATATGACCCAACGAGGTAAAATGACCATAACACCATGCGGAAGTATACCGCTACCTGGCTCTCTAATATAGTAAGGACACTCTTATCATGAGGTGATTCTATCAACGCACTCAATATATATGCTTTGGCGACGTCCAGGATCCCAAGGTATGCATCCTCCGTACTGTTCTTCTACAGGATGTAGCAACAAAGGGAGATTGTCGTGTTGTGAAGCTCCTCATTGGGCCAGAGTATTGGTGCTCCCGTTGGCTACATCATCGTGTTGGAGGACTCGTATTGCGACTACGCCGATCGCTAGAGACATCCTATGGTGCATAACATATTGTTGGTGTCCTAATAACACCAACAATAACAAATAGACACTAAGAATAAGCCCACAACACCTCATTATTGACAGTATGAAACATGAATGAGGTTAGTTTCCCTAGTTCTGCAGAATCTACAATAACATCTCCTCTCAGAACATACAGTCGATGTCTAATAGGATTGTAGAAGGCTTCATACTCACCAGACTTGACAACAATTCCCTTACACTCTCTTAGTATCTCATCTCGATTAGGAAATCCCTTCATCTTTTTGGTGAATAATCTCTTTCTGTTCTCTGGTACAATCTTCCAACCCTTTGTAGCATCATACACTTCATCTTCTCTCAATACTAGACCAGGTGCTACCATATTCTGACGAAGTGCAGACAAGAAATCATCATATGTGTTATCTGGTATAGTAGTTGTTATCTTACTCACTACACCCATCTTAGAACAACATTGTTTATGAGTCTCCCAATGACTTGTTCTGCATCCAAAAGAACAATACCATGCACTCTTACAAACACAGTGCATTGTAGAGGTGTTGCTGCATGCATAGCAGAGGATAGGTGCTGGTTTTGGTATGCCAACAACCGCCATAAATATATGTTGGTATAAATAATAACAATATCAAATAGAGTCAGTCTTATTAGTACACGGGTACTCTCGGGTTACTCTCGGGGTGGGTATCGTAAAGTACTACAAAGTCAACAAATTCATAATGAAAGTGACGTAACATAAGAGCATAAATATCAATAGCCAACCCATTAATATCTACTCACTGCTTACTATCCACTAAGAATGTATTCATCCTACTACCTCTCAAACCAATACTCTGACATCACTCTTATTCTCAGTAACCAACGAATACCAGCACATCGCGTAGTATTGTCACAATGTCAATACTTCTCAACACTATTCAACAGTACTATGCGCGAGAATCAAACAAGAGTGGTAGAAATCATGTCACCAATTACACCCAAGAACCTCCAAATAGCACTTGCATTGTTGTACTCTGCTGACATACCAACACTTACTATCCAAGAATTAGTAGACTTCCTCAGAGAATCACAATTCCTGTTATTGACAGAGTCCAACCTAGATTGGAGTAATCTAATACCAACTCTTGTTCACGAACCTATTAATCTGCCGTTAGAAGACTTGGATAGGATAATAGACATCTACAGGTGTGTAACAGCGCATTTTTGTCTACTCCAATTCCGCCACACCTATTCATCAGTAATAATAGATGATAGTGAAATTGGACCGCGTAGTATGCTAGATACAGCAATGGCCTATTCCAAGCAATACCTAGGTAGAAACAAACATGACCAAATTCCGATAACAAGAATAGAATGGTTGCTACAACTTGCAAGTGATACGACCAATACCTACAAATTAGCATTTGCTTGGTGTCGTGCAAATCCTATGAATCCTAACATCCCCAAATTACTACAAACACTTCCGAAACTGTCCACGCATGAAGGAGGTTGTAGTGTGGGTAGCTTTGATGTTGATGACCTTCTCACTCTGGACACGACTAGTTGTCCACAATTAGATGTCTATGTCGCACAACAAGCAAGACTATTCTACATGCAGGGTGGTGCAAAGTCAGTAGCTGCTATTAGACAACCAATATCAGATGGTATGAAGCGAGCCAGTATGAAGCCAAGACAAGTAGTAGCACGGAACAAATGCGAGTGGATTGGTGCAGATAACAAACCCTGTAATCAACCTTGTAATTCTCGCGGACCATTTTGGAGAGGATTAATGTGTTGTATGTTGCACAAACACTCTAAACATAACGACGCCAATTACATGAAACCTTGTGAGTGCAAGAGTGGTAGATTAGCTACTGAAAGAGTGCACCATACTTATGTTTGTATTGAATGTGTCTAGTAACATGTCTAGTAACATGTCTAGTAACATACTACTGGCCTAGTGAAGTGTCCATACTAAATAGGTATGGACTGATTGTTGCGGCACTTTGTAGTCAATTATCCCCAACTCACCCATAGTTACGATACCCATCGCGACACACCATAAATTATACTAGCAACAGAACCTCATAAGGAAATGAACACAGCAGACTACTACCTATCAGACAATCTAGCAGATGTCAAAGTTAGACTACTAGATGGTACAACTCTTTCAGCACACTGCATCATTTTGGCACGTCTAGACTACTTCAAATCCTTGTTGGTACGCAAAGATCCACTCATTCAAGTTGATGTTAAGGTTAATCCAGACGCATTCAAGAAGGCACTGGCGCTCCTGTATGGAGCCAACAAGGTATTCTCTAGTCCAATGACATATCCAGACCTCATCAAATTCTTGCGGGAGATTGAATTCCTCAACTTGACCTCTCCAATTGCAAGTGTACCACTAACTGGTCTGGTAGCATCTCTCCTCCAACCACTATCCAATGAATTCTTGGCTAGTCTAAGCCTCAATGATGTAGAACTTCTTATTTGTGCACTTAGAACCCTGGTTGGTCTTGGTACGCCACAGAGTCTTGGTATTTCTACCAAGACACATACTAATTTGTGTAAGCTACTAGTGCACCTTATTTCGTCTATTCAGGTGCATTTTAACAAACCACCATTCCGTCTTGGGACAATAACATGGCTAGTACAATTCCTAACAGAGGAGCATCCAGCAGCTGCATTCCTTATCGCATTTTGGTGGTTTAGATTCAATGACAGTGGAGAACACATACTTCAACTTCTTAGCAGTGATCGTAGTGGAGTTCCAATGGAGTACATTCTCTCACTAGACATTGGGAATAGTCAGCTACTTAGGAAGTTTGTGGTCGATTACATGCGCAAATACACTCTTGTTAGAGGCTTCTGTGCCGAAGAAGTACAATCCAGTGGAAAATGCGAGTACCACGTCCAGGATACACCATGTGATAAACATGGAAGCACAGTTCGTTGTGGGGAACTTCGCTGCCGTGAACATGCCAAAGTAGAGGCACAAACCAATCCATCTTCCTATCTGGCTCCTTGCAATTGTGGTAGTGGTTTCATTGCCACTGAGCATGTTGGAAGCAAGTATGTTTGCTACCACTGCTCCAAATTGGAGAGGAAGCCTAAGGATGAACACATAGATGCAGAAGAAGCAGAAGAGGAATCTACGCCTACGCATATTGGACCTTCTATTCGCATCCCTGGACTAATGGATGACATGCCAGAACTTAGCGATGAATCATCAGAAGAGGCTCCTATTCGTCCACGTAACTATTCCCATGCCAAGAAGATTGTTTCTCGACGCATACCAAGCACAGAACCACGTGTAAGACAGCCCAGGTTGTCTAGTCATGTACCAGAACCAACTCCCTTCTCTACAACAGAGCAATTTGTACCTCTTCCCCCTCCCACAGTTATACCAGTATTCGCTGCCTATGCACCTGCCAACCCAGTCACCAATCCACCCTCAGCACGCGCATTTGTTACAAGAACAGCACGTAGACCCGCTCAATCAGAGACACCTAGCGACGAATCTAGCACTCCTTATGCTGATTTGTAGCATTAATTCGTAGCACTAATTAGTAGCATATTAGTAACAGACCATACTCCCAAGGAGTGTGATCATAAATATTGGCACTGTACATAATACAGAACCACCTTCTTATCCTAGTAATTAGAGCGAGAACATGGAGTGGAAGGGAATACTCACTCTATGCATGCCAGAACAAGGATCTGCAGCCTCTGGTCTCTTGGCATCAGCCCTTGCACGTGCAATGTTGTACAGAGCAGCCTGCACATCGCCGGACTGGACTTGCCCACATCTCTTGTTCCACGCATCCTGTGCCTTCAACATCCTAACGGCCTGTTTGTACGTCACTTTCTCTAACCCGTCGTCTAGTTTTGTCTGCAGCACCATTCTAAGAATGTAGTAGCAGGTAGTAGAATAGTAGCAGATTGGCACTTACTAACAACTACACATCAAGAATGTCAGCTGTGATTATCATGACATTAAATTATCGAAAATTTGCGATGTACATACTAGTACATCACATTCTACACCTTTGACGCTGATTACCAGTAGAGAATAGTAGTATTGTATGGTTATTAAGCTACACAAACACCAGCAGTGCATATATTAGAGACGCAATCACCATTCGAACTACACAATGCACCATTCTTGGCAAGACACTTTCCACCTACGCAGTTGTTAGTAGCACCACCAACACTGCATTGCGAGTCAGTTGCACAGGTCTGTTGGAGTAGTAGAGTACACAATCCTGCTTTGCATTCTTCCTTGGTAGCATCGCGACAATGAGATGATATTGTGCATGCCTCATAATTACACACTCCACCATCACAGATGAATGGTTGAGCACATTGTGCATCTCCACTGCATAGTGCACCAAGAGCACCATGACACGTGAGATCATCACACACGTAGCCATTGCTACACTGGCCATTAGAAGTACAAAGTCCCTCTGGTGCAATTCTGCACTTGCCAGCAGAACAAACCAGTCCAGAATTGCAATTGTTGTTGCTGGTACATGAAGCACCCTGTCCAACACGAGCCGGAGAGCCCGGTAAGAAGAAGAGGAGCCACACGATAATCGCAACGATAACAATTACCACTATTACGATGATGACAATGGTCCAAATGCGCCGACTATTCCCCCGTCTCTTTGCTTCGTAGCGCATCTCTGCGCGTTCATCAGCCTTCATTCTCTCAGTGTCAGCCTTCATTCTCTCGGTGTCGGCCATTGCTAGTAGGTTTATGTTGGATGTGTCTCACCTACAATAAACCTACAATAACCTCCTACAATATGCAGCGAGAAGAAAAGGAACCTATACGACGAAAGAGTCCTACGCGAGTGGGTCGTCGTCCACTGAGCTTATATCAGATCTTTCAGCGAGAATATATGCCTCTAGTGAGAGCTGCCAATCTTGGTGTATCGCAGACACAAATATTAGTGACTGTAGCCAACATGTGGAAGAATAACAAGGAGCAAATACAACGAGGAGAATACATTCCAATTCCCACAATACACTTCTCTCCTAGGAGAAGAAGTTCATCTCCTAAGAGGAGAAGTCCTCTAAGAAGGAGTCCAAGGAGGAGTCCGAAGAGAAGTCCGTGATATTCGCACATTATATCAAAGCTTGTAGTTGATTAGAATGTTTGTTGGATTACTAACAAACACAAATGTGACACAAGCACACATATTATGCACACCTAACTAAACCCTGTAATAATGGAGAAGCAATGGTATACCTCGCAGCAATATCTCATCCTAATAGAAGGAATAGTATGTATTATATGGCTCCTAAATGCTTCTATGATGGGAATTTCATGGTTGGAGTTCTTCAATGTACAATCAACAACATTTCATTTAGAAGCAACACAATTCCTTTGGACATGGACTGTTCTTGGTATACTATCCTTTGTTATGCTCTATGACTTTGTCACAACTCTTTGGAATAGAGGATCATCCATTATACTCTGCAATGAAGGGAAAGTTCCAATGTTAACCGTCAGAATCATCTACTCTATAGTGTATTGTGTAATACTTCTCTCTAGTGTTGATCTTTGTGTCATAGCATTCATTCCATTCCAGTGGAAGGTCATTGTACATGGCACAATACCACTCTTCACACCACTTATGATATTTACATATATTGATACTTCTTTTCTTCGAGATATTGAAGAGAGACTTGTTAGGTTTGGTGTGATTCGTGTTTGTTATAACCACTAACCTGTAGTGTATTATACTAGTCAACATGCTATAACAGCATGTTGATACTCATAATAATCACAAACGTTGAACAGCAACAAGAATAGCATTGATAGCAACCACCAATACGCGCACTTGTGCAGGAGTGACGTCATTGTGCATATTAATTGGCAGTTGTGTCCAAACAGTGCTTGGTTTTGCACCACACCAAATTGCAAATAGACAGAGTCTAGAGTAATGTACGTTGTTATATTGCTCTGCTTCATTACGTACACGATTTTTTACTTGTGTTGCTGAAGATCTGCTTCTGTCTAATGAATTGAGGAAATGATGGATACGTAGGTTGAATTGTATTGCCATTAATGTAATCCATTCCCTATTCACCTCATTGTTGATCGACTTGGCAGTGAATGGATCCACAACACCATACATTGTACTACGTAGATTACTTTGTAGCAGTTCAGCAGTGAGTTGTGTAGCCTGTAATGGTTCGAGGAAGGGTTGAACAGTATCATGTTCATACTCATGTCTAACTGGTACCTTGTATTGTGTGTAGGTAACATCCTTCTTAGTCTGTTCAATACGAATCAAGACATAATCATTATGTATATGCGTTTTCACTTTGCTAAGAAGAGACAAGACGAATGGTTCTTTACTTCTAAGACGTTGTTGTAAGTATTGGGATACTTGGTTGGTTGTTACAGTAGGTATAAGAACATCTACCAGTGCATGTGTTAATTGCTGTCTATTTTGTATGAATACAAAGAAACTCTTAATAGCAGCAAAAGTATGTGTTTGCCAATCAATTAGATCTCTTACAAGTTCCGTCATGTCAGCAACGTTAGATACATCCAGTTCTAGCCAATATCCCATCGTGATTAGCATACGAGCTGCTGGTCTGTACATATCATCATCTGGTTGTAGTAGAAGTTGTATGTTATTAGGAACGCCAGTTGGATCATTGAACAACATCTCAATAGTTGCAGTGTCTACCAATGGTACTAGTAGAGGTCTTAGTATCTTAATAACATACTCCTTGACAATGTCTGCCATATAGAAGATATCTTGTTTGGTACAACCTACTCTTCTTTTGAACGTGCTTAATAGAGAGTAAGGATCTACATGTCCCTGTTGAGATTGTATATAGACATCAAAGGTTGATAGATTAAGTTGTTCACCTCCACTCGTGACACCATCTGTAGTAGTTGTCAGAGTAGTACCAACTGCATTACCGGCACCAAACTTGGCTACATTCACTGTTATTTGGTCACCTCTTTGCCCATCAGTGTGGAAGGAGAGATACCTAATAGTCCAGATGACTGGCGATACTAGTGTGTTCCTTATGGAGTTGATTAGTTCATTCGTGTTGGGTAGTTCATTACATACTGTCTCCATTTGTTGCTTTGTAATTGCTTTGGTTCTCTGACTTGTTCTCTGTAATATTGCTATGCTCTTGGCTGGTAAATACTGTGTGATGAGTTGTCCTACACCAGGTGGTAATTGTGTAAGTGTTGCTCCTACTAATGTGTGCATATGTGTCTTCTTTGGACTCCTCTTAGGACTAGGAGAGCGTATGGGATTACTCTTCTTAGTAGCGGCAATGTTGTGAGTAGTCTTGTACTCTGCCCATGCCTGAGAGACTTGTTGTTTGGAAGAACCAGGGTGTGTTGTAGAGTAGTCGTGTTGGAATGATTGCCAGGTTGATTTGGGAAGTGGTTGTGCCATTGATTTATGGGTATATCGTATAGTATTTATACTTCGCACCACTTATAGTCCTAACTGATATTGTACATAACAATGTATAATATTAATACAATAGCTTAATGAGTATCAAAGAAGCACGCAGCACAACAGCAAGATTACCACGCGGTACTCCACCTGATTCTACTCCTCTTTGTTGTGTATGTAGTGACGTTCCTTCTATTTCACTACTAGATGACACAGACAAGCCACTTACCAACAGATACTGGGCGTGTAGTAGGTGCTGGTCTCTCCTACCACAATGGGCAACACACAGACAATACCCGCAATTGGAGAAGATTACAGAACAGTTCACCGAACAACAACTAGATTGGATGGATGCATTGTCGCTAGAACGTGAAAGATTGCAAAAGGTGAGAGGTTATTATTAACTGATTATTAATGGTGTTTGTTGGCATATCAACAAGCACATAAACATGGCAGAAGCACCACCTCCACCACTTAGCCTCAGCTACAATGAGTTTCGTACTTGGAGGAAGAACAATGGCATAACCAATACACAACCAGCTCTGTCGAGTGCATGGCGAGCATATTCTACCAGAAAAGTGTCTCCTAAGAAGTCTCCTAGTCCTAAGAAGTCACCACCAAAGCCTATAACATCCAAGAGCAAAGAACATGCTACTAGTCCTAAGAAGAGTAGTCCTAGCCCAAAGAAGAGTCCTGTTAGCAATGTTAGACTGCCAAGTAAGAAGAAGAGAGGAGGAAGATTCGGCCAAGGAACTGCTATGAGCTTTGCAACAGACAAAGAAGCACAAGAAGCATTCCAGAAAGAATTGGAGGAAGGAAAGAAGAGATTGGAGAAGAAGCTAGGAATGCCTCCAGATTGCGTCAAACCATTTGATGCACAGGATGCTATTCCAATACTAGACAAGCTACTACGCCCATTTGCCATCTCTACGAATGAACAGTATGAAATCTACACAAATATTAGTATTTGGCATGTCATTGTTGAGGACAACATGGTAGATGCCAAATTCTGGCCAAGAGTTGTAACCAAGTCAGAGTATATTGGAGAAGCACCTCTTAAGAAAGCAAGAGAACAATTACTGCCAAAATCAGAGCTACAACTCTCCTATGTGGATGGGACTGTTACTCTTGAGATTGACCCGAGAAGTTACAAGCGTTTGTTGGAGGAGAGACAGCAATGTGTTGATGCCAAGAAGGAGTATAGTACACAATACTCTACAGAAGCATTCCTCAGTGATGCACCTCTCATCATTGCTCACTGCGTACCCGGCTTTGAATTGGGAGATAGCGGTAGTTATCCACTGAAAATGGCGTACAATTACTTAGTGAGTGGAGTGAATGCATTCAAACCTCCATTATTGAAGAACACACTGAATGAGGATTGGAGAGAGGATGGCACAGAAGCTAATAATATGTTGAGATATGCACACAGATTCCTGTGTAGATTGGTTGCCTATGCATCCTTCGTGTTAGCAGATGGCAAATTTGCACAGGAAACAGGCGATCTCATCACAGTAGTTCACAAACCAACCAAAGCGAGCTTATTAGTTGATAGGATAGACTCTATTCTCAATGATATTATGGAAAGATTACACAAGTTGTATCTCTCATTGGGTGGCGTATTACAAGTCCTAGAATACAAGCCAATAGCAAAGGAATGCACTACTCTTCCGACACTAAAAGAACTGAGAAGTGATATAGGTGGACGTGTTAGCGTCTTTAGAACCTTAGAATTGGACGATTATACTAGTCTATTCATCTTTGTACCACAGCAAGACACTCTTGTACTAACAATGTCATCAACACAAGATGTAGATAGAGTCTTCACACATGACCAACTCTCTGATCAAATTACTGGCGAACTCAGTGATAGAAAGGCTAACATTAGACAGTTTGGTCGCTACTATCTTCCCTACGATCCACTAACCATGATGAACATATTGAAGAAAAGAAAGGGTTGTACCATAGAGCAAATAAGAGAGCATGTTAGGTCACTAATGGTTGTGCTTGTATCAAGATACCTACTACCTTGTATCATTCCTATGCTACTATCCAAAGATGCACTTGTAATGGAGAGAAATACAGTACAATACACTAAGCTTCTATTAGAGAATGGATTAGAAGCATTTCCATTCGAGTTCCAGAAGCTTAGTCCCAAGATTCATACTTCTCCCAGTTTGAGAAGATACTTTGCTCCATTCACAGCTATTACTGCCTGGATTTGCGTAGATCATGGAATATTTGAGTTCAATTTTGCTTATATGATGGTAGGTGCAAGTTCTACTCTGCATAAGCGATTTTGGGGAGTATTTAAAGAGTGTATTACAAGGTTACAGTCTTGGTATTCACTAATTTGAATGGTATAGTATCATAGTATTCGTAGCATAATGTATGCTACGAAATAACAAAGTGACATTCTTAGCATACTAGTGGCAAGAATATACCAATTCAACTACAACACACCTACTAAGATGGCACTTGTTGCTATCTACACTCCTCCCAATCCCAACCATGTCGAATGCTGCATCTCTACACACAGATATGCGTGTGATGGCATGAATCTCATTGATAACTGGCAATATACTCACACATTAATGTCTCTGTATGCCACAGAGAAGCAGTGGTCTTTGGAGATACTAGCCAACCATCTTGGCTTCACACAAGGCTCTCCAAACTACAGAGAGACTCTTATACTTTTGTCTCCTGAGGGAATACAATACCAACCAAGCACTCAACTTGGCACATTTGAATATGCTGTACGCGTATCTGTTGCCATGTTTGTTGCCAGACTCTTCAATCCTCCCTTCTAAGCTTCAACTACTGTCCCACTTGTTGTTGGGTACGCTGCACTGTGGCGTACTCTACTGACTCTTAATAGCTGTGTAGTTATTACTAGGCAAACAAACATACATTACTACATACTACATTACTACATACTATACCAATAATGCAACCAGCTAACATCCATCCAATCACAACCAAGGAATTCATAGCTGCAATTCCAGCCATTCACCTACCATTTGGAGTAGACTTTGGGAAGAATGGAATGAAGCATGTATCGCAAGTGAATGCAGAGTATGAAGGTAAGACACTGATTATTAGCAAGAACATGTCTGATGAGGGGCTTCTACTTAGAGAAGCGCTTCCAGCACTTAACAAATGTATTGAGGACGGCATAGAGGTACGACTAGCACCTCCAACAATCAAGGAGGTGTTAACAAGACGCAAATCATTAACCAAAGAAGTGTGTACGCATAGTGCGAGACTAGCCCTTGTAGCATATGTACATACTCTTCTTAGCGACATTATTGACGAATTTCCCGGTGGTACAGAGATCCTCCTAAGCAAGGAGAGGGAGATGCCAATTGTTAAGAGACCAACAGCAGATTCTGACACCATTGTTCAGAGTATAAATACTTTGAGATTGAAGGTTAGGTGGTTGACTTGCGACACCAATCTACCAGATACCAACAAGTTTGTGACTCGCGGAAGTGACGATACACTCCCAGATAGATTCATGCTTGCAGTCCATATTCTTATTAAGAGATTGCAGAGGTTGTGGCACGATCTTTCTTAGTATTACTGATTGTATTTATAATCTCACATACTATTAGGTATGTGAGAAGAGGTACGACTCAAAACTGCATAATAACATGCATTGCCTTCTGGTTACACTCTTGTTGGTGACAGGTATACAAATAAACAGACAAAGAGGTGCAGCTGACTGTATTACTGTGATCCGGATACTGCGTAATAAACACGTCACAAACCAAGACAAACATGGATCTAACTCCTCCACCTGGATTGGATTACAACTCCTTCAGAACATGGAGGAAGAACAAGGGTATTAGAGGAACTCAACAAGACATTAAGAACTCCTGGGCTGCCTATGAGACCAAGAAAGTGTCTGCTGGAAGAGGCAAAAAGAAGGAGAGTCCTAAGCCTAGTCCAAAGAAGAAGTCTCCGCCCAAATCACCGCCAAAGCCTATAACAACGCAGCCAATATCTAAGAAGAGTCCTTCTAAGGGCAAAGAGCACGCTACGAGTCCTATTAAGACATCACCAAGTAAGAAGTCTCCGAGTAAATCACCAAAGAAGTCACCAACAAGGTCGAGACAAGCAGGAACTAATGCACATTTTGAGGCAAAGGTAGTGCCCAAGACAGACAAGAAGCAGTGGAGATTCACCTTCCGCTATGAATTGTACTTGAATGGCAAATCATTGAAGCCTAGGATCGTCTTGACACAAGAGCAAGCAGACGAGGCAGCTGCTAGCATATACGATATTATGGTAGCTGCTCTTCCAGCGGCCACTATCAAGGCTTCTGTAATAGATGAGCGTGGGAGACAAAACGATGTTGCTCGCCTTGTAATAGAGAATACTAGTAACAGGAATTTGGAGCCATTCATTGCTTCTGTAGAAGCTGCTGTGAGACACATGGAAATTCCCATTGATCCAAAGCGTGGGTTATACATGGTTTCTTTTATCCCTTCTAATGTATTGGATGTTAGACAGCTAATAATAGATGCAAAAGCTACCAACTACAATATTCTGACTTCTGGACAGGATTTCACTGATCATAGTAGACTAATACCCAAGAACAACTGGGATGAGTACACCATTCTACTATCTCCAATCAGAGTAGCCGCATCATTAGGAGAACCCACTATGATACGTACCAATGCACCCTACAGCAGAATTTGGTTGTTTGAACGCGGACAGAATACAATTGGATTGTTTGATCACAGGAAGAGTACACAGCTTAGTACCAACGAATTCTGGGCTAGTGATACTCCCAGTGTATTCTGGCTCAGTGGTGGTAGTGGGATGGATATTACGCACCAAAGAGAAGTTAGGAGACTCCTAGAGAAGATAGCGGGTGCTTCCACCACTGTAGAAGGCAAACCAAAGAGCAAGTCGCCAATGAAGGTCATCAAACCACCTACTACACAACCACTAGACATCAAGCCAATCTTTGATGTTTCTCGTCTAATTGATGGTAGTTATCGCTACATTGCACAACCAGTATACTATTCGAATGGCGTCAAAGAATTGCTAACTCTTACACCAACTCAGCAGCAAGAAGTCTCATCATTGATCACGGAATACATCTCCAAGGGGTTCACTGGTGTTACAACAACATTCGACCCTCTTAATAAGATGGTCATTATTCTCAACAAACCAACCAAATTGGCACATGACAATATGTACAATCTTCTCCTGAAGATGGAGTTGAAAATGCCTAGGAGTGTTGCTGGTGGAAGAGAGGTGTTTCTTGCCACTTCGGTGCCTGTTAGCATAGACAAGGATGACCTATTAGCATATCCACCAAGAACAGAATCTAACTTCCACATCCTAAGACCAGGAAGTGCTTTTGTAGACCATACCAAGCTCATTCCATGGAGTGCTGATGGTCCAGATTCTATTTGGCTTGTTCCCAAGTTGGTTGCTACTAAGCTTGGAGAACCAACAGCTACTAATACTCCCAACACTTCCTACAACAGACTGTGGTTATTCGAGCATAGCGACAGAACAATTGGTTTGATGGATTTCTCCCAGTCAGACTCCTTCTGGGAAAGTACAGAACGTCGTCCACTTCGTCTTGGAGCTGGTACTGGTATGTTGGAGGAACAACTACACATTCTAAGACAAATACTGGAAGAAGATCTTGGTGTACAGCCCGTTATAGCTACACCTAAGCCACCTTCCAAGGGTAAGAGTCCCATTAAGAAGTCACCAAGTAAGAAGAGTCCTGTTAAGAGTCCCGTTAAGAGTCCCGTTAAGAGTCCCGTTAAGAGTCCTCCAAAACGTGCTACTCCTCCCACTGAGCCGGTTACTCCTGTTAGTAATCCTAAGCAGCCTTCTAAGAAGTCACCAAGTAAGAAAAGTCCCATTAGGAAGACACCACCCACTGAGCCTGTTACTCCTATTATTAGTCCTATTAAGAAGAGTCCTACTAAGAAGTCACCAAGTAAGAAGAGTCCTGCTAAGCAAAGAACTGTTGTGAGGGTAGATTGCAATGCACCAATCTCTGCCAGGGAAATAGCAGACTGGTTCTCAGAAGAACTGGAGAAGCTTGCTAGTGGTAAGCAAATGAATGGCTGGGCAGTGTATGTTATGAGTACCAAGCCAAGAGTCTACTCCTTCTCCGCTAGCAAAGGTGATGATGGTACTTACCAAGACGAACCAGCATATCGGGAGTTGCTTGGCACCAACGAGGGCTACAAATTGGTGACAGGACATGGCACATTGGTGAGTGGAACTAGTATTACACTTGCAAATGGCATGGAAGAGTGGTTGAACACACTGTCATGGGGAGTACAAAATGCAGTTTTGTTGCCAAGTAGCAAAGTATTACATGCTATTCTTGCCAGAAGAATGTGTAAAGAGAAGAAATATGTTGAGAAGTATCTCTTAACTCTGTATGAGCAGGCAATTGCTAGCTTGTCTCCAATCTTGGCAAATATTAACAAGCCACTACCTTGGGAAGGATTTGGTGCAATCAATACCAAGAGAATAGTAAGCAAGATAGAGGCGTTGGGCCAAGAAGAGGTCACTATGACACTCGCAAGACTTCGCTTGTTACTAGACTATTACAATGGTTTGTTGGTACCACAAACTAGTGTGCAGGGACTACAAGTTCCAGAGATGAAGGTTGGTAGTATCACACAAGAACTCACCAGAACACTTGAACAACTACAGGAGAGATATGGACAGCTCAAACGCATGGTAAAGTAGCTGTATTAGTAGCTGTATACACTACTAAACAAATAGAATACTCTATTAAGAGTATTCCAAACAATAACTAACAAGGAAGTTGAGGCATATAGTGTAATATGTTGAATGGCTCTACATGCTTGTGATTGGAGATTGTGTGAGTCATAATAGCAAAGAATGCAGCTAATGGACAATACTGTTCTGTACTTAGCTTCCTCCAAATATTAGGTTGTGTCTGTACAATACTGCCCCTGTTGAATATGAACAATCCTTGCACATTAGGACCAAGTGCCTGTACTTCTAGCGAGTCTAGTGTACAACCGGATTCAAACCCAATGACGAAAACAGGGATGGGGTAGAGTTTGGAGGCAGCGGGTCCAATTTGGTCTATAATATCTCTATTGTCCAGCACAGTCTTGACTTCTACCATTGCAACTACTCCTTCCTTGAAGAAGAGAGTGGGTCCAAAGTATTTACCACCTGTTAGACTAGGAATACGAGTATCAAATAACACAATATCGTTTTGACCACTGTGGTTGGCATCTGTGGATAGCAGCACTTCTCCACAGCCAATACCAACCAAAGAAGTACATACCATTGACTCCAACATCTCCACAACAATGAGTTCAACAGCGGTTCCTTTGTCTCCAGTATGTAATAGTCTTACTCTTGCAGCACGACTAGCAAACACCATCTCTGCTTGTTTCATGGCAAGTAGTCTACAAAGTAGAGAACCTCCTGTTGATGCAATACCAATCTCATTGTACACCATGTTACAAGCCTCTGCTTCCTTCTTCATCTTGATTCCTAGTTTGGTGAATCGTTTGGTAATCGCGTTTATATCCCATTTTGCCCGTTGTTCCGCTTCCAATGGCATAGAATTCAACTCTTTAGCTGCATCATTTATAACTCTCTGCTTTTCATCTGGTGGAAGGGTTTGGTATCGCTCAGTACGGAATACATCCCAGAGATAAGACGAGATCTTCTTGGGTGTGAGTGTCTTTGGTCGACTTACTGGAGATTTACTTTTATGCATATTACCGTGTTAGTTGCCGTGGTATACATTACGATATTTCAATGTTCATATGGTTTACGAGGGGTACCTCGGGGGTACCTCGGGAGTACGCTACGCCTTCTAAGAGCGTAACGAAATATAGATACATTCTAGAGTCTTTTGCCAGTGATTGTGATGCGACCAACATCTCTCGCACACAGAGATCTTCATGTTGCAGCCTCGAAGGAACCATGCGTGTCGAGACCAGTCTTGACAGTTCAACATTGCTTCACAAGACTTGTCTTGAGCCTGATTCCAATGCAGTTCCATGCCATACCATTCTCCAAGGTTATGACTCCTTAGAATGCGTTCTCCCTTTGTCTCCTTGTCGAATCTGCCATCATAGACTTCTCCAGCGAGTCGCTTCTCGGCTTCGAAGATGATATGATCCAATTGTGCTCGCAACCACTTGTAGTTGGGCAGATCTCGTATCGCTACTTCAACATCCAAACTCACAGTGTGTATAACAGCGGTACTGTCAGGGACTTTGGCCATGACAGATGCGTTGGTAGAGTGGTATTATGTTACTATAGTAGTGTCATATCGAAATATTGCTATAAGCATATGACGCTATTCTCTTGATGAGAATTGAGACATAACCATGGCAGCAACAGAATTACTAATACAACTCAGCAAAGAACATACAAACAAGGAGACAATTTGGCAACAAAGTGTAAGAAAATATGCAGAAATACTCTTCCATCATATACCAGAGAATCTTCCACTGTTCTTACAAGGTTTGGATGATGTTAGACTCATAATACTGTGGCGTAATATGTTGCATGCAGTTGAGATGTCAATAAATAAGTTCTGTCTTGACTTCTCCTTGAATCATGGCATATTCGGACAGTGGCTAAAGGGTAGTAGGCGTAGTTTTGCATCCAAATATGCCGTGGTAACCTACTTAATAGCAGGTAGTACAACAACAAATGGCGAATACATGTTATCCAAACTCATGTATGTTAGGAATAGCATACTTAATAATCAACCGGAGAATATATGCTTTGTCGATGCAGACAACTGCGTATTCATGCTGAAGGAGCCTATATTAGCTAAGAAGAATGGACTAATCTTGGCATTTTGTACACCTGGTAGTTTGCCGAAAGTAGACAAGTATTTGCCTAGTATCCATACAAGAATAGAGGTTATTACTACTCTTACTAGCACACAAAATGCTGCAGATCATGCATTGAGCATGGAGATGGCAATACTAGACATATTCTTGCCTACTAGTATTGCATTTGAGTTGGTAAGTGACGACAAGTTTACTGTTGAGGTTGCCGAGAGGATATGTATGAGAAGAAAGTGTACAATAATACTCCCAAAACGTACTACTCCAATTACTACAGCGTTTACTCAGTGTAATGAAGATACAGATTATAATACGTTCGACATACCAACAGGAGTGGTAGAATTGCTAGATAGATTACAGAATATTCTGCCAATAAACGAACATATTAGCATGGCGTCAATTGGAAGAATAGTACCACTATCAGCAGAACACAAGGCAGAGTACACTTCTTGGCTATGTATACTACGAAGACCAGGAGTGTTAGAATATCTGAGTGCAGAGTTGGTCGATGACCATACAAATTCTGTTATGTTGTGTAGATCTGAGTAATTATGTCATAAATGACGAGCAGGGGTGCGTAAAGTACCCTCAAGTCAGCAAACATGTAATAATATTTGGTAGTTGTTAATATACTATAAAGATAGTATATTAGCATATTAATGTACAACTCGTTGAGATGTGCATTTCACAGCTATTCTCATAGTAAGAATAAGCATATATGTGGTAGTACCAATGTGACAATGGTGTGGGTTGGATGCGACTAGTGACTCGAAACTCCACCTCTAAAGGAACTGCCATAGCAACCAACAGATAGTTAATGACGCAAGAATCTGCATTGGCATGGCTAGAACAGTTCAAGTGTGATGAACCGGATGACGAGTACACGTTCCGAGTGGATAAGGTCAAGTATGACATACCTACGCGTCAAATGGGTATGTTCCATGCCAAAGTGCAACCACTCATTGGACCCAACCGCAAATGCATCAGAGAGAGAATCCCTGACACAACACCAGCATATTTCATGCTAACAACCTCAACAGAGGATGGTGTGATGGATGAGGAGGTTATTAAGTCCCTTGCTATGACTGCAATGACTAGTGTTCTGGCGGTAACATACCGAGAGAATGCTGCTAACAATGCTGGTGGTGTTAATAATGCTGCTGGTATTGGTGCTGCTATCAATACAAAGGTCTGTATTGTGTTGAGAAGTCCTCCCTACACAGACGCTGCTGGTGACGAGGTTGAGTCTCTTTGCTTCTTATATCCCAGGTTATTAGTAGTGGGGAAGGAAGTGAATGGAACTAGTCCACTAAAACAAGCCAGAGATAGGTTTGTAGAGGCATTTACACAAGTTTCGTCAACTATTGTGGGTGGATTTGTCCAGTGGAGTCCACAGGTATGTATTAAGAGCTGCCTCACAAGCATGACTTTGTATGGGTGTAGCTCAGCAAAAATGCTAGCTAGATCCTTCTACAAGGCCTATGATGATAGAGGAGAAGAAGTAGAGATTGAACAGGTATTTACTCAGAATGAGAGATCATTGGCGGGTAGTTACTTGTATTCTCTTAACAGATTGGCTAGAAGAATGGAACAGGTTGGTGAACTTCCTCCCAAGCTCAGGAAAGTAGATGAATTGTTGCAGATGCTCTCTAATGAGAGGATCAAATGCGAAAGCGACCTGCTAGCAGTGTCACAAGCAATTTTCTATGAGAGTGAGGGTAGCAAAGATGGAGAGTTGATGCTAGAGGAACTACTAAGTAGCAGTGAGAAGGCCCATGAGTTGTGGTGCACAGTGGAGACACTCCCAGTCAAGTATACTAGCATGACACTTAGATACATGGCAAGTATTGACAACCCAGAACAATTTAACACAATGATTAAGGCAGAGGCTCGACCACATCTCTGGAAGAGTTGTGGACCCAATGGTAGTGATCAGGACGTTGCAAGGGCAGCAAAGCAATTATATGGACATATATTTGCTTATTCTGATGCAGAAACCAAGTGGTATGTGTACGATATTACACACTGGGCAGACAATGGAGAGGCTAGGATGCGAGCAAAGTTGAGAGATGAAATGGTACTTGTGTACGAAGGTTTGGGCGAACAAATCAACGCAATGCCACCACCAGCAGGTCCACCAAATGTAGTACAATCAGCACAAAAAGCTTTGAAGAAGCGAGCAGAAGCGTGCATCAAATGGACTCAACTTCTTGGTACAGATGCGGGTAAGAAGAAGTTGATGAAAGAAGCTGCTGATTTGTTTGCTGTGGATGACATGCAATTGAAGCTGGATGGTCCATTGAGCTACAGCACCTTCGCATTCAAGGATATTGTTTATAATCTTGTTCCCGAGAATCCAAAGAGGAGTTCCTATAGTAGAGGAAGACCAGAAGATTGGTGTAGGCGTAGCAGTCCACTACTAATGGCAGAGAGAATTAAGCAGTATTCTTTGGAACATCCAGAGGTCAAATTGGCCTTGGAATACCTTCGACAGGTCCTGGCTAGCTACGATGAGGATGACGAGCCTGAGGAGAGTGTAATGTGGTATGTAGTTGACAGAATAGCCTGCTGCTTGGAAGGTGGGAACAGACTCAAGTTTTTGACCTTGCTCCACGGTCCATCAGCAAATAATAGCAAGAGTACTATGGCAAATATCACACATCGAGGATTTGGATCTTACTCCAGCACAATTCCCATGGCAAAGGTAATTGGTAAGAAGAGAGATGGAGGAGATGGTCCTACTCCTGCTCTCAGTCATGCACAGGGTGCCAGGATGTTGTGGATGAGCGAGGCTAGTAAGGGTGCACAGGTTGATGCACGAGCTTTGCTAGAGTTGACCAGTGGTCTAGATACAATTACTCTAAGAGATCCTCATTCCAAGGTCACCATTGAGGTTATTCCAAGCTACAAGATGTTGATGCAGGTTAATAACGTACCTTCTATGAATTCCGCAGAGACAGGATTGGTTAATCGCGTGAGAATTGCCATGTTCTTGTCTCAATATCTCAGGCCAGACAAAGTACCAAAGGATCCAAAGGAGCAGAGAAGATTACGCAAATATCCCATTGTGGCAGACATGGAGAAGCTAATAGTGATATTGGTTGCCCCATTCATGTGGTTGTATTGCGAGAGATACAAAGAATCCGGAAAATATGGTCCAGAGGAGCCGCAAGTCATTAATGACTATGTTGCAGCCTACCACAAGAGACACGACGTATTTCTACGCTTCATGACGGATGCGACTGATGAAGTTGAAGGCGCTAGTGTCGAGATTGACTCGCTCTATACCACCTTCTGCGATTGGCACAAGAGACACTTTCCTGGGCGTCAAAATGAGAGTCAGGATGATCTAGGGGACTGGCTAATCAAGACGCATGGAGAACCAAAGTGGGGAACTACTTGGGAAGGAATTAGAATGAAAGCCAAAGTCAATCGTGTTGTGAATGCATACTAAACGCTTATTAACAACCTATTACGATACATGTCTTCAAAACAGACATGTATTAGATACTAATTAATCAACAGGGATTGGCGTTGTGTTTGTTGTAGGGGTTGGAGTATTATTCCTCTCAAAAGGAGAATGACAATCAACCTTCCTCTTACAATCCATGCACAAAGTATGCTGTTCACAACTACAAGCCACTAATTCTACTTGTTTTCCACAGCAGCAACAATCTACTACCTTCTCTGAATTCATATAATAATGGCATACTACTAAGTGTATACTATATTAGTATACACACTTTGCAACAAAGAGAAGGTTGCCTAGTCTATGCAGTAGTTGCCCTCATTCTCATATTATTATCTTCTCTTGCACAAAATATTGTTGGACTACTAGGACATGGTAGAATTCGCTGTAGTAGTTTATGTGCTACAATTGGAGTATCTACTGGCATATCTATTGGTCCAGAAGAACGTAGACTATCCCTGCTCTTCATCAGAACATGTCTCATTAATAATGATGAATGTTTGAAGCTATTAGGCGTGTTACAACTCCACATTTCTCTCGGCGTACCACCCATCTCATCCAAACTTGCTAGATGTTTGTCCACTTCTCTACTAATATACAATTGCATATTGGGAGATGTACTAGGAGATGCTGCCATGTCTACTATACTAGTTCTTATTCACTGCTTGTTAGCGGTGAATGTTGACAGTATTTACAGGTTGCCTAGAGACTCTACAATACCACGAACCTTGACAGCTTCTGATTTGTGTCCATTCTTCTCCAGTTGAACAGCATACTCATTCAAAGACTCCACAAAACCAGGTCCATGACGCCACACTATATGCGCGGCAGAGCGTAGATTGTCATTAGAATACATATGCACATGTGGGTAGCTATCCTTGACCATAAACTCAATGCGTGGGAGAGTAGGAATACTCATTCTTAGTGTTTGTGTTGTAGTATATGTTGTGTGTTATGTGTGCTGGTTCCAAAGCAGAACCAACACTAGATTTGTCAGATTGTATTATTCTTGTCTTTGCTTATGTCTATGTCTTACAATATGGCTAGATCTCATCAGAAAGTGGTACCATCTCCATAATCCTGTTTGCTTCTTCAATTCTGCCCTCATCCATCAAGGCACCAGCATAGGTTTGACAAGCCTCCTCAAATTCTGCCCTCTTACACTCCAAAGCACGCTTGTACACCTCAACGCGATTCACAGTCGCTTTGGCTGGCTGACGAGGAGACATAGGTGCTAGTTCAAGCGTTGGGTCCCCAAGGAGAGTTCTTGCCAGGACAAGGAAGGGTCGCATAATATTTAGGTTTGAGCGAGGACAAACAAGACAAGTACCCACCACATTGACCCAATTGTCGGCAGGTTTGAGAGTATAAGAGGGCTCCTTGAATTCCCATTCCTTCTCCTTGTTTGGAGGGATGCTGGCAGCGACAAAAGTAGGTATCTTACCAACAACACGCATCAAGTCGCGCGCATGAGTAGCAATCTCTTGCGTGCGTTTCATCCTGTCTCCTTCAGGGTTCACAAATATCACAGCCGCCTGTGCCTGGATGTAGTAGCCATCGCGTAGACCACCAAACTTCTCTTGTCCAGCCGTGTCCCACAAGTTGAAACACACTGCCTTCTCAACACCATCACTTCCCTTCACCTTGAACCTAAAAGGGTGTACTTCTACACCAAGAGTGGCAATGTACGCAGCACGATGCTCACCAGTGAGCAGGCGATGTACCAGACAAGTCTTTCCTGTTTGTCCACGTCCTACTAAGACAACCTTGAAGGTTGGCATTGGTTGTGCTGGGTTGATTGGTGCTGGTGTAGTAGTGATGGTTGATTCTGCCATGTTGTTGTATGTTGTTTGTGTAGTGTTAGATGTGTCTGAGTGGTTGCCAAGTGCTTCTTCTCCTAATGCTAGAAATGTCATATGCTAATATACTGCACTTCGATACCGTCATCATGATCATAGTAGTCGACTACTATGATACAAATATACTGTAATACTAACAACCTTCATCACATTCATAACCAGTAATACTATTGATTTCAGCAATTTTCGCTTCTTTTCGTACCCTTAATACATGTAGTAGTGCTTCCAGATGTTCTCTGTACAGTTTACTTTTACTTTCCATCTTTTTGACCTTTGCTTCTGCAATATTAATCGTTGCTTGATAATGTGCATCGAATAATGTTCTACAACATTCGAGCCGTTCTTTGTCGGTTATCTGGATTAATTCACCATATATTTTGTCAAGTGATGTTGGAAGTACACCACTAGGAAGTGTACTATCTGTCGCTGTGGCCTTTGGTACAGTTGGAGTCACCCTCTTATTGGAATTGTTAGCTTCTTCCACATTCTTACGTTTGCTGACATTCTTAACTGTAATACTTCCTTCACACATTACAGCAGCGCCATGTTTGATAGTGATCTTCACAGAAGAGAGTGGTTGATGTCCTGCTATTCCAGTAACAACAATAGATATACTATTGCAGAATAGACCATTGCCAAATGCAGCTGATGTGAGAGGAGCAGCATGTTCATTACTCTTACCATTATTCCAATTCTCTGTGATGACAATGCTGAATGTACCCTCAGTTGTTGTATTATTTGAACGAAGAATGGTGAAGGGTTTGATTTCTACACCATTTGGCTTCTCAATGTATTCTAGCGTGGGTGGTAGGCTGAACATTGTGGTTGTATTGCTCATTATCTGCTATGATTTAGTATATTTGAGATGTGTTATTTGTATATGTCAATTAAGACGTAGTATTATGCATACTACATCATAAGAATGTGAATACTCTGCTGTATTATGATGCTATAAGTACTAGTTGGCATTGTTGATAGCAGCAATCTTGGCAGCAATTGCATCCTTCTCTAGCTTTATTTTCTTGCGTGTCTCTGCCCTGATGCTCTCACGAGTATCCTCTACTCTCTTGCGCTTTGCTTCCTCAATCATAACCTCTCCTTCACGCTCGACTTCGGCAAGTTGTTCGTCACACTCTGCCTCTGTTTCCTTCCTGACTTTCTCGAGTTCTTGCTCAAAGGTTAGTGTAGTTAATTCTACTGCATTGGTAGTTTCTGGATTGGATTGAAGGAGAATAGCTGGTGTTGGTGTTGGTGTAAGCTGTGGTGGATTAGACATAGCTGGACCAACATCAAGTACTTCGTCTTCGTAATCATCCGCATATTCTTGTATGTGTGTAACATCATCTATATTAGCCCATGGTTCATATCTCTCCTTCCGGAAGATCTTTTCGGGAGTGAGATAGTCTGTAGGTGATGGGAGGTCTGTTGTTTTCATTTTCCAATGTAATGCGTATGTGCACGAATGCTCTGGTGGAGGATTGGGTGGGATTGTCTTGGGATGATTGCGTTGATTATGTTTGTAGTAGGAGGGAGAACCAATTATCCAAACCGCAAGCGGCTTGGTGTTTGAATCGTGTTGAAGAGAGACAGCAATAATATTTGGTTCTATTCCATCCAATCTGGAACAATCCGTGTAATTCCATCGATATTTATCGATAGGTTCCAAATATACACTATTTGGATCATCAGCGTATTCTCGTCGTGTATAAGCAATAGGAGTATTTCTTTTGGTCCAATAATACACTCCTTTGTACAGAATACAATGTTGAGATAATAATTCGAATGTTCCACTAGTAGGAATTCCATCCTTGGGCACTTCTGTGATAACAAGAGGATGATTAATCATGTGGGGTTTCTTGTTTGTAGAAGAGCCACAATAGCTTTCCAATATACTGTTGTTCTTGTGCTTATCTAAGAAAGACTGCTCAATACGATACAAAGGACCACGGACATCAATGGGAGACTTGTATTTTCCACGAACAGGGGCTTCCGCTAGAAGAACATCCAGAGTGCGCAGTGGAAGTATTGAATCGGGTCTCTTGTTGTCTATTACTTCGATTGCAACTACATGCAAAGCAGCAGTATGCAAAGTAGAGCCAGCTTCATCCTGCAATGAAAGCCCAATATTAGGCAAAGGTTGTTCACGCTTTTCTATTCCATCCACTTGAATATGTATGCTAGGACAAATGTATCTACCATCCAAATTATCCAAAAGGTGAGGTTCTAGTGCAACCTTGTATATTTTGTCTATACCAACCCAATTCTCTGTCAAAATGGCAGCAAGTTTCCCAGCCTTCCCATTACTTGTCATTATTGCGAATTGTTCGAGTATGATTCCATTTGGCTTAAGCTGATAGTAGATAGTGGTAGGAACATCAAACAATATTGAGTTTGTCGCATTGCTAGTAGACTCAGGACTGGATGGAATCCCTAGAAGTACACTAGATGCTGATAGCGAAGGAGTGTTAGTTGGTTGTGTCAACTTTGCGACAGCCTTCGCAGCAGGTGGTTTGAGTTGTGATGGTTGTGTGGCTAAACCTTTGGAATTAGTGAGCATAGGTTTGTGGAACACCTTGATTGGTACAGCATACAAAGTAATACCAGCTTCGTTCTGTAGTGCAAATCTAATGGAAGTTAGCGGTTGTTCGCACGCCACTATTCCCTCTACATCAATATGTACACTCGGACAAATATATCGTCCCTCAGCAAGAGACTGAGATTCCAATGCAACTTTGTGTGTCCTGTTAACCCTATTTGTCCAATCCTCCGTCAAAACAGCAAAGAGGCTCACAGACTTTGCATTGCTTGTTATTTCAAATTGGTCTAGTGTAATTCTATTTGGCTTAAGCTGATACTGAATACTCTTGGGAACAACAAACACTGTGGTCGACATTAGTTAATTAGTTTGTTACTTGTATTAGTAACAAACAACTTGAGTCATATAATTAGCCAATAGTATCTTCCTTACCAGCAGGCACATTATTAGGCATACGACCATTTAGTTTGAGTCTGATAACAATTAACTCAGTATTGTCTAATCCTGTTGAGAAATAACCCCTTCCTTTTGCAGTTATCTTGGCTAATAGCTCTGCTCTAGCAGACTCGCGCGTCTCGTCCTCGCTTTTCAAGTGTTGATCAAGAGAATGTCCCTTAATATCTTTGTACTCTTTGTCCACAAACCTGAATGCTTCATTGACAGCACCTTCTAGTGTGTCAAAAATAGCTGTTCTAATGTTAAAAGTATGAGTATTTTGACCTTCTCCTTCCTCTGCAAGTCTTACCATATACAGATAGGTAGTTGGCGCAGTATTAGTAGCTTTGGTAGGACTCTTCTTTGGACTTCTCTTTGGAGATTGTCTCTTTGGGCTTGGGCTGAGACCACGTCCTCCAATGAATTTGGTTGCCATTCTGAGAGGCACTTTATTGTTGTGTTGTGTAGTATATGTTAGTGTTTCTCTAATGTGACTGGATATTAGCAAAGTAATAATACGAACAACCAATCATTCGCCTATACAACCAATCATTCGCCTATACAACCAATAATATGCGTATTCTACTACTTCTACTTGCTGTAATAGCAGTGTGTTACGCACAAAGTAGCAACAATTGTACTTCTCTGCTATGTGGAGTGTATCAGAACCAAATGGGCAGCACAATGAAGATCACTTCTGCGTCTAATAGTATGTTTGCGGGTACTTATGAGTCTGCCGTGGGCAAGGCAAAGGGCAAATACAAACTGGTTGGTGCTTACTCTGGTGAAGAATTACCAGCGACAATTGGCTGGACAGTGACTTGGAATAGTCCCAGCACACCCAACGGCACCTCCACTACCAGCTGGACTGGAGTAATTGCCATTGGAACACCAGAGAAGTGCAGAATAACAAATACTTGTGATCCAAGTGTCTTGTATTTCATCACACAGTGGCATTTAGCTATGGCCGTCAACCCACAAAACTACTGGCAAAGCACTCTTTCTGGCTTAGATGTGTTTCAAAATGTTACTAGTGGTTACTAGTGTATTAGTGGTTAGCAATCTCTTGACTCTTAATGGAGTCGAGAGTGGTTAGTGTGTCTATAATACACTACGAATGCTACTTTGGCGACACATTAGTAGGAATAACAAAGAATTGTCCTTGTATTGTGTAGTAGTCAATTGGGCTACCATCCCTGTCAACATCAACAATTCTGGCCCATTTACTCACATCTGCAACGCGCAGAGACTGATCCTTCAACCTCAGCCTCTTACAGAAGTTTTCAGCATTGTCTTTGTCACTAAATCCAGCAATCGTTACTGAGCCACATCCCTTGCCAAAGAACTCTATACGATAGCAAATCCGTTGATGCTCATCTGATGTGAGGCTATTCCACGCCTTATTAGCAATGTTGTCAAACATTGGTAGCCAAAATGGTCCACTAATTAGATGTCGTGTATTTGCAGAGATACTCTCCAAAAGAGAGGCGGTTGGTGGCTCAATCTTGACATCATTAGGAGCAATTGGATAGGGACCATAACGACTGCGATGGATTCTTTGCTTGTCAGGAAGAATAATAATATCCACATCAATCAATACTCCATTGATTAGGAGCGTAATTGAGTCCTTCTCACACATGTTCGCCTAGTTTACTATGTTATATTAATAGTATGTTAATTGTCACATTTCTCTACCACTAATTGCGGTAGAGATTTCTAGTGTATATAGTATGTTATGGTGGTAATTCCTCTGCTTGTTCTTCTATAGGTGGTTGTTGTGCCTGTTGTTGTGCCTGTTGTTGTGCCTGTTGTTGTGCCTGTTGTTGTATTGGTTGTATATATGCCTGTTGTATATGTCTAGGCAAGATATCCACTTGGAATCCATTAGCAGTGATTTTGAGGCTTATTCCAGTTCCCTCTCCAATCCTCTGCAACAGTGGAATCATTTGTGTCCAGAATGGTAGCCACAAATCCTCTAGTTGTATCATAATAATAAGTAGAACAAGTAGTAGCATACTAGACCACCTCAACATTGTCAAAACAGACAATCCCAATCCAAGAGGTCCTCTCTTATTGCCTAATAATACTTCTAGAGTATCTTCTCTATTCCTAATACCTACAAAGATAATAATGGAGTATAATAAGAGCATCCATGGATGATTGCGACACCAACTATACCAAGTATTCCACGCAAATCTGCCTATTCTCTGCATTAGGCTTGCTTAGAGACCTGAAAGGACTCTAGTGGGTAGTTTAGTAGTTGTCTAGTTATATTACTATCTGATCACAACGATGTAATGATAGCAGACTATGTACAAATTCCGACACCATTAACAACACTACTAATACTAATACGATGCCACTACTCTACGACGCACTAACATGTGCCGTAATGTGCGGATGCACTGCAATGCTGTGTTCTATGCTTGTCTATGATAGCCTAACCACTACCACTCAGAAGAGTGTACTAGGATACCTCTCAGAGGCACTGGCTGTTTGTATTCTCATTGGAACGACATGTCTCTGCTTTGGTTGTAGCCTAATTCTCCTACTTTTCTCTTTCATTGAACACAGTACTAGAAAACCAGTTGCTGTTAATGTGCAGAATCCTCAGCGAGTACCTAGTACTAACTCCGCTAGTAGACGTCAACTCAAGAAGCAGAGACAACCCAGCTATAGTTGGGCAAATGAGCAGATGCAACAACGATCTCTGAGGTTTGCCACTCTACCTCCGCAACCAGAACTAATCCAGTACAATCAAGATACATTCTACAAGAAGCTAGACAGTGAGCTGTGTCACAAGCGCGAGGATATCATTGGCAGACAAGTATCTGCAGAGGGACGAGACTATCCAGATTTTGAGCGAGCCAAGTATGAGACACATAACCACAACACATACTATCTCACCAGTTTGCCAAAGATATTCACTGAAGAGTATGTTGGAGATGTTCTAGACAGCGACTTTGTTATGTTTGCAAGGACAGAAGAAGACAGAGAATGGTTTGGTGCTGCCTACATCAACATACAATGCGAGGATGCTAGAAGACTAATTGATGAAGTTAGTGTTGTCAGAGTTAGACGAGATGCCAACAATGGTGATAGAGAAGTGCAAATTCCGAGGGCAATTCCTATTAGCAGTGTGTACGAATTTGCACAGAACCAATTGGATGCAGGTTGGAGCAAGGTTTACATTGCCAAGTCTCTGCGACGAATAATGTCAGAGGAGGAATTAGATAGGGAGATTGAACGCTACCAGATGGCATATGCATAGTTCTAGGTGCCTCTATAAGCGCTAGTAAGATATCTAGTCATTGTTCGTGCTAACGAACGATGAATTGTGATGTGTATAATGTATTCTTCTAGGATATATTGTGCGGATTGTGTTGGCGTTTGACACAAACTAAGCAAGTACCACACTATATCAAAGTGATCCGACTTCTCCATTTGTAGCAGTGTAACATAGCAGTACATTCTAATACATTCTAAGTATGCAGAGTCGGAAGAAGATCATTATCAAACCAAAAGATAAGCAGAAAGTAGCGTCTTCAAGTGTAACAATTGTTGTAGATGATAGATGCGATTTCTTTGCAAATGGTGTGCGATGTCCAGCTAGGAGAACAACCAAACAATTGTATTGTGTACATCACGAAGCTGCTTCAAAGAAGCCAAAGGTTGTTCCTATTATGAAGGATGAATGTCCAATATGCTTAGACCAACAAGAGAAATTCAAGTGGTTTAGTTGTGGTCATGGAGTGTGTTTAGGCAAGGACTGTTTCCCAAAGATTAGACAGTTAATTTGCCCAGTGTGTAGAGCAGACATCTCCTTTGATGTTACTCGAAAAGAGCGAACAAGAATAGAAGGTAATATAAGGAATGCTCAAAACTCCTTCAATATTGAAGGACATGCACAAGCTAGACGTCTTGCACAACAATTGGATGCAGAAGAAGATGATGAAGTGGAAGGTGTTGAAGATGGAGATGAAGAAGATGACGATGAGGATTATGAATACGAATTCTCACAATTTGCTAGTGGATTGACAAATGTTGCACATCAACCTCCAGCACAACCACCTCCAACTATTCTGAGTGTTGCGGATTTGTTTCAAAGAGTTGTTGGCCTTGTTGGAAGGCCAGCCTTGTCAATTATGATACCATCTCAGAATCAACCACCTAGAGTTCAAATTCCTCGTCAACCACAACAGAACCAACCACCGTATGTTCAGCCAATAACTAGGGCGGATGCAATGGCACGCATGCGTGGCATGTACCACTATCCAGGACAGAGTGGATTCTGGACTTTGAACTCTGGATAGTATTTGTTGTTAGTATTGTTAGCACATATAATTCTGTGCTAACGTATTAGTATATATCTAGGTATATAATAAACATGGCAATGTGTACAACCATAGCACCGCCTCGCGCTGTTCTTCTGCTTAGACATGCAGAGAAACCAGACAATGTCAAGGATCCTAACCTCTCTCCAAAAGGGTACAGTCGAGCAGGTGCACTGCCTTCTTGGTTGGTTAGTTTGTATGGAAAACCAGTTGTTGTGTATGCAATGAAGAGTGGAGATGCTGGTACTTACGCTACTAGCGACAGATTTACTAAGAGCAATTCTA
>Ga0214473_10000891_pt1 | contig 40908 bp, 55 predicted proteins | sample RVTome_7_FD_203509 | JGI IMG/M metagenome (GOLD analysis project Ga0214473, IMG submission 203509) | Soil microbial communities from uranium-contaminated site in the Upper Colorado River Basin, Wyoming, United States - RVT98D197 | ecosystem: Environmental > Terrestrial > Soil > Contaminated >...
GCGGCGAGATTGGCCAGTGCGAATGTAATGGGCCAGGGGAGATGACACGGGATCATGCTGGATTTAGCGGGATTTCCGGCGCGCGCGATGGCCCGCGGTCGGGCGTATTGAAGGGTAGTTGGCACGGGCGCGCGCCTGGTGATGCCGCTGGGGGGCTGGAAACGGGGGTGAGGGGGCGCGCGCCGAGCGCGAGCAGGAATTCATAGTTGGCATAAAACCGCGCAATAGTTGCGCGGTCGGCACGGGGCGACGGGCGGTCGATGGATCGTCGAAGGGTCATCGATTCCCCCTGTTGTCCAGCGGCGGGGGTTCGTAGCCTGCGGCTCGAGCTCTGGCCCGGATGTCCTCGGCGATCGTCTTGCGGCGCTGCTCGGAATCGCCGCGGAGCTGGAGGTCCTGGAATCGCCGCTGGAGGGCGTTGCGGTCCTGTGTGCTCAGCATCGGATCGTTCAGGTCCATCTGGCCGACCTTGAGAACGGCCGGGCTGGCGAGCTGCTCGATGAAGGCGGCGGTGGACTTGCTGCAATTCGGATGGAAGGGGGGCTCGCTGGGGAGCTGGGTGATGGCGGGGAAGCGGGGGTGATTGCCGGAGAGAGAGAAAACCTTCCCCACGTAAGCGGTGCAGAAGTTTTTGCTGATGCGGCCGAGGATGATGACCAGGTCGATGCCCTCTTCGTTCAGGCGTTCGTGGCGGGCGATGGTGCTGGCCTCTCTGGCTCGGGTGTGAACGACCATCTTGGCGTACGAACCGGCGTCGAAGTCCATCGGATCTCCGTTCTTGTTGATCACGGTCACGACGTTGCCGTTGTGGATTTTCTTGAGGCGTTCGCGGAGTTCGCGGATGGGCTGGGCGGGCTTGCCCTCGATGACGCCGCCGGCGATGAGGCGGTTGACCTCCTCCACCTTCAGGCCGTTGTCGGCCATGGCGTGGAGGGTTTTTCCCAGGGCCTTTTGGGTGGAGTCGATGGAACGGGCGATGTCGGCGGCGGTGTCGCGGGCGATGACCTCCACTGTGCGGGTGTCGATCAGCGCGAAGTTGGGCCGGAGGACGTCGTTGGCGAGGTCGGGCGGGATGCGCATAGCATCGATCATGCGCTGGGCGCCGAGGCGGCCATCGCGCTGGGCCTGCTGTAGGGCGGCGGCGGCGATCTGGTTGGATGTGGACTTGAGCTTTTGCAGCTCGCGCACGACCTGGGCGTACTGGCTCTGGGCGCGGGCGCGGGTCCATTCGACGCTGGGTCCGCCGGGGGGCTGTTCGATCAGCACGCGCAGCTTCTTCGCCGCCTCCTGCCAGTAGGAGGCGAGGATGTCTTCGTAGCTGGGCGGGCGTTTAGCCATTGCGGGAGTTGCCAGTTGCCAGTTGGTAGTTGCCAGCGGAGATCATCTTCCCAGCTTCCTGTTGATTTCGTCCTGGATGAACTCGGGGAACTTGTCCTTCTCGGCGATGACGGCGGTTTCGAGGTACTTCGCCTGGCCTTGCTCGTGGGTGTAGTCCAGTCGCTCGTGCTGGACGGCGGCGTATTCGGCGTTGAAGCCGCTCACCTGTTCGACCTTGTCGCCCGTGCCGACCGGCGGTTCGACGGTGGCGGAGTTCTTGAGGAATCCGGGCTGGGCGGTCTTGGCGAACTTGCGGGCCGGAGGCGGGCCTTTGACCATGTATCCCTTGTTCACCGGGGCGAGGTCGGCGGCCACGCCGATGAGGTGGCGGGAGAACTTGTTGACTGCTTCGGGGACGGCCTGGTCGGCGATGATTCGTTCGGCCTCGGAGAGGCCGGCGAGGAAGGAGGAGATGTCGGTGCTTGCGCTCATGAGTTGCAATCCGTTGCAAGGCGGCGATCAGCTTTCAGCGGTCAGCTTTCAGCTATCGGCTGCGGCCTCCTGTTCCTGGCGGCGGGAGATGCTCTTGAGCATCTCGATCACCGCGTTGGCCTCTTTAAAATTGCAGTCCTCGGGTCGGCCGCAGCGGCCCTTGGTGACCCGGCGGATCAGGCCGGCCATGTCGTAGTTGTCCACCGCCGCGGCGAGTTCGGCGATCTTGTGGAGCTGCCTCGCGTCCGCGTCGATGCCGCGTCGAAAGGTCTTCGATCGCCAGTAATCGGCCGGCTGGCCGAGGTGGCGGAAGCCTCGGTGTTCGAGGTGGGCCATGACGTCCTCGAAGGATTTGTTGGTGAGGTCCTTTGACGATTTCACGCCGGCGATGTTGGCGAGGATCTCGCGGTAGTCGGCCTCGTCCAGGCCGAGCTGGCGGCGGGCGGCGTGGATGAGGGTGAGTTGTTGGTTGGTCATTGGTCACTCGTCAGTAAGCGGTCAGCGATCAGCTTTCAGCTATCAGTCTCGCCGGCCGGATCATCTCGGCGATCTCCGCTCGCTCGCGTTTGATCCGGCGCTTAGCGCGACAGCGGGCCTCCCTCTTCTTCGCCAGGGAAAGCCGCACTGGATCGCATCGCAGGTCCCGGAAGTGCTGTGGATCCCAGAATATCTTGTATCCGCGCAGATCGCGCGAGCCGTCGTAACTGACGGTATTGCATTCGCCGGGCGGGGCGATCGCGTAGATCTCCGCCTCGGCGACGATGTGTTTGCCGACGCGGAAGAGCAGCGCATCGCCCTCCTCCGCCCGCGGTTTCCACCGGCCGATCGACCAGAGGCGCACATAACCTGGCGGGCATTCGCCGAAGAGCCATGCCTCATGCTCGGGGGGGATGTTGATGGTCAAGGCAATCCCTCCTGGAGTGTGCGGCACATGGGGCAGCGGGTGATGGACATGGCCGGCAGGCCGGCGCAGGTGGGGCAGACGTTCAGGGCGGCGGTGATGACCGATGCGCCGTGGCTGGTCTGCTGGGCATCCAGGGCGACGTCCTCGGCGACGCCGGCCAATCCCTCCAGGCGATCAATCTCTTCCTGTAGCCGCTTCACCTTCGGAACGTCCTTCTCCGCGCGCGGGCTTATCATGCGGTAGGCGTGCTTCACTTGGTCCACGGTCCCGCCGGTGCGCTGGGCCTCGGCGACACAGAGCAGGTGCATCGCCTCGGTGTCGAGCATGAACCATCGCAGATCGACATCAAGCCGGATGCGCTCCAGTACATAGTGGACGGCCTGCTCGGCCGGGGTCAGGCACTGATCGACGGCGATAACCGTGTCCCGCATCATGGCAGGTCCTCCATCAGGCTGGGATCGTCGGCGTGTCCATCGCGGGCGACGTGGTAGTCGGCGGCCTTCCGCGCGCGATCGCGGCCGGATTCGGTGATACGGATGGCGTTGCGCCAGCCGCGGCTGGTGGGCACGTCCCAGCGCTCCGCATAGCCGCGGGCGATCAGGGCCTTGGCTGTTGAGCGGTCGCTGAGGGAGACACCAATGGGCGAGGCCAGGGCGGCGCGGAGGATGGCGAGCTGGAGGTTGTGGAGCTTGCGCTTCATGATGGCACCTCGTTCCATTCGCGGCCGTCGAGGAGGCGGCCGGCGGCTTTCTTGCCGACGCGGGCCATGATGTAATCATCCATATATAGAGATTCGCCGCCGATCGCGCGCGCGTGCCCATTGCCGCCAAGGATGATCTTGTCTTTATCTTGGACCCCGACGGCGGAGCCGGCGGGAATATACTCCCCCCACTGTTTGAAGAAGAAGGCGGTGCCGGCGGATTGGCACTGGTCGCGGATGTCGCGGGGCCAGTCGGGGTGCATGGGCCGGGCGTGGGGGCCGCTCTCGCCGCCGACGATGACCCATGATCCGTAGTTGCCCTCGTGCTGATCTTCGGGGTGATCGCTCGGCGACTGCAGCCAGGGTGGACCGTTGACGCCCCAATCCAGCCATGGGGTCAGGTCAATCGGCCCCAGCAGCGGCTCGATCGACAGCCCGAGCACGGGGGCTAAGCCGACGCAGGCCAGCAGCTCCGGGATCCGCTTGTCGGCAGTCGCCTGATCCTCGATGCTGGTCAGGAGCCAGACGTTCTCGCGATACCACGATGCGCTGATGTTGCACTGCCGGCAGACCCACCCATCCTCATTGGCGTCGAGCTCAAACAGGCGCTCCCTTTGGATCTCATCCTTCAGGTCGCTGAAGGCGCCGCACTGCTGGCACCGATCCCATGGCGTCTTATGCCACTTGTCGCGAATGTTTTCCGGCCGCTTGGTCAGCAGCAGCCAGTCCAGGTTCGGCGTGCGTTCGATGAGATCGAACAGCCGCCCGCGGGCGTCGGCGACGGCGGCGTGGGAATCCTTCGGCATCGTGTCTTCCCCCTCGAAGACATCCATCAGCGAGCCGCAGAAGACGCGCGGGCGGACCTTCTGCGGGCAGGCATCGGAGTGATCGCCGGCATTGCAGTCGAAGCTCTTGATGCACGCGGCGGCGGCGTTCCACGCCAGCGGCTGGCGCCAATAACTCTCGGCGGCGATGGCCCGGCTGCCGTCCCTGCCCCAGATCCCGAGCACGCCGGGATTGCGCTTGCTGGTCGCCTCGGCGTAGCAGTGGGCGCAGCCTGGAGAAACCTTCGTGCACCCGCGCCAGGGGTTGAAGGTGTGCGTCGTCCATTCGATCTTGCTGTTGGCACCCATTACGGCGTCTTCCTTCCCATCTGATCCGGGGTGACTTCGCCGGCGTCGAAGTGCCGGCGGCGGTCCTGCCCGCCCATGGCCCGCTCGATCTCCGGCTCGTACTTCTTGCACATCTCGGCCACGGCAAAGGCGAGCCGCTCGCTACGGATCTCCGCGCCGACCAACCAGTCCAGGTAGAGCGGATCATCGGCGAGGATCTGCCCGAGCTGCTTTCCCTTGTACTTACCGAACGGCATGATGACATTCTCCGGCCGGGAGGCGTGGGTCAGCTCGGTCGGCAGCTCGGTCGGCCGGCGCGGGGCGGGCGCGTAGTACTGATGGGCGATCCGGTTTGTGTTGTCGCTCATGCTGGATCGGGGTCTTATTTTCATGGTTGGTAGTTGGTAGTTGGTAGTGGGTAGTTGGTAGTCAGACGACGCACGGATGGGTCAGGGCCTCGTACTCGCGCCGATGCTCCAAAGCGAACTGTCCCGCATTCTCGCACCGGCTTTTAAGGGACTGCAAAACATCGCTGGCGATCGCGCGAGCGAGCTTCTGCTGGAGGATCTGCCAGTCCGGCCCCTCCGTGATCTCTACGGACAACTGGACCACGGCGTGGAGCTGGTCGATGCGCACGTGCATCTCCACGATCGTTTGCGTCTCGGATTTGCTGGTCGCTTCGTGGCTCATGATCGGCTCCTCGGTTGCGTCGTCGGTTGCGCCCTCCCTTACGGTCGGGCCTCGTTTTGTTCATCCCGCCGCGGCGACTCTGGACGTCATCCGCAGGCTCATATCCTTCTCCAGTTGCCCCGCCGCCCGCACGCCCAGGCGCTCGCGCTGCAGGTCCTCCAGCATCTCCAGCGTGATCGCCCGGCCGTCGGCGCCGGGCTTGCTCATCAGCAGCCCGACCAGGATCGCCACCGTCCGCAGCCCGCCCATCTTGGGCTTGTTGCTCAGTTCCTTCAGATACTGCTCGGCCTCGCCCGTCGCCCGAACCTGCATGCCGGCCAAAACCTTGCGGATGTCATCGACGTTGTGCAGGCCGGGACCACCATCCGACCGGCTGGCGGCATACGTCAGATCCAGCCACCACTTCACCCGGCCGTAGATCTGCTCCACGCTGTCCCGATCGTTGCGGGCCGTCTCGATGTAGTTGGCGATGTCGGCCGTGCCGATCCAGAGCATGGGACAGCCGGTCAGATCGTGCAGGTCTCGCAGCGCGTGCAGGCCCTCATCCTTCTGCCGGCCACAGAGCTTGTGCACCTCATCCACGATGATCAACCGGCCGGAGTCCTTCAGCAGCGTCACGAGCTGCTCCTGGAGCTGATAGCTGGTCAGCTTCAATCCGGTGAGCCGGAGCTGCTTGGCCAGCGTGTCATACACGGCCAGCTTGCTCATCCCGGCCGTGCTGATGCGCATCAAGACGCTGCCGGGAATCTCTCCGCGAAGGAACTGCGCCGTCATCGTCTTGCCGATGCCGCTGGGCCCGTGGACGATGTAGATGCCCGGCTCATTGTGCCGCATGGCCATCTTGGCCACGCCGATGATCTCCAGCGCCGTCGTCGTCTTGACGAAGCGATCGTCCTTCGGGGCCGACTCGCGCGCGAGCTGGATCTCCGTCCACTTGTCGATCTGGCGGATGCGGCTCTCCGTGTCGCCGGCATAGTTCCCGCTGAGCACCTGGCTCAGCGTGGAGGGCTTGATGCTCAGCGATCGCGCGGCCCATCCCTCGCTCTTGCCCAGGCGGGCCAGCAGCTCGCGAAAGCGGGTGATGATTGCGGTGGTCAATTCCGGCGTCAGTTCCTGGTCATCGCGCAGCATCCGTGCATCTCCTAAAAGCCTGGCTTCCGTCTCCAGGCGCTTGGACCAATGTTCAGGCAACGGCTCGTTGGCCTGGCGTGGGCGCATCATCAGTCATCCTCCGCGAAAGCGGCCAAGGTCGGACTGATCGTTCTCTCCATATGCTCGCGCCCACGCCCATGCCCGCGCCCGCGGGGGCTCATGCCCTCCGCCCCCGCGGCCCGGCGGAGCATCTGATGATCGTCATTTGACTGCCCCTCGAAGCCCGTTCGAACCGGGCGTAAAGTGGGCGTCGGCGGCTCGGGAAGCGGGCTTTCGGCCGAGCGCCGGCGCGACTCGGCCAGGGCATCCTCCACCAGCAGCTCCGTGGGCGAATCGATCCGCCGCATGCCCCGCGCCTGGACGGCGGCCAGGGCCTTGTTGTGCTCCTGCATCTTCCGATACGCCGCGCGGTACTGCGGCTCATCGGTGGTATCGAAGATCTCCCGGCCGGTCATCTGCACCGTGCAGATGCGATGCTGGCCGGCGTAATGCCAGACCTGGCAGCAGGTGACATCGGCCGGGTCGTAGGCGACGATCACCTTCTGCCCGAGCAGCGGGCGAAGGGCCGGATCGCCCCGGCCGTAGTTCCGGCCCGCGAAGGTGAGGCCGTTCTTGCCCACCTTCAGCCCGTCCTTGCCGCCGCCGGCGAAGCGCAGCAGGCACACATCCAGTGCCTCCATCGTCAGCAGGTTCTTCACCGTCAGGCACTGCTCGTAGATCTCATCGGGGCTGCGTCCGCCCATGCCGTCGCCGGTGTGCTCCTGGGCGTGATAGGCGCCGTCGAGCCACGCCGTCGCTTCGGCAACATAATCCTCGAACGTCGGCACGCGATTGGTCTTGAGCACATCCTTGAGCCGCTCGGGCTTGCGGTGGGTCGCCCCGCCGGTGTAGGTGGGGGTGAAGACGCCGAATTGTTCTTCGAACGTGCCGAAGAACGGCTCGATGCACTTGGCTTTGGGGTTGAACGGCCGGGCGTGGAGCTGCTTGATCCCGAGCAGGCCATAGACGCCGCGGAAGCGTTCCAGGTCGTTATCAATGTGGATGCGTTGTTGCCGCTCCTTCTTGGTCTTGCCATCCCAGAACCACGCATCGTAGTCTTTTCCGTTGTCGGTGTAGGCGTGTTCCGGCCGGCACATCTGGGCGCGGATGATGCCATCGCGCAGGGCCAGTAGGACGGTCGACGAATCCGGCTCGATGGGGCTGAACGCCCGGCCGATCAGCTTGCGGCTGCGGATGTCCAGCCAGCCCGTGAGCCACGGCCGGATGATCTTGCCCTTGTAACTGACCAGCGTGTCGCAGATGTGGTGATCGCCGACCCAGAGGTCGTGCGTCCGCATGTCCCGCTCGATCGTCTGGCCATTCTCCGAGACGCGGATGCGGGTGAAATCCCGCAGGCAGGAAGCCGCGCACAGATCATCGAACGCCTTCTCGCCCTTCCGCGCCCGCGTCCACCGGCCAAGCTGCGTCTGCTTGAGCATCTGCGCATACCGCCGGGCCGAGCGGGCCGAGGGGATGGCCAGGCCCAGCTTGCGGGCCTCGGCCCGGGCCAGCCGGTAACACGCCGTTGGCGATGGCTCGCCCTCCTCCAGCATCCACTTCTCCAGCAGCGGCCAGAAATCGGCGAAGGGGGAATCCTCGCCGCCCTTGGTGCCCGCCCGCCGGCCGTCCAGCAGTCCCTGGCAGCCGGCCCGTTCGAACTTCGCCGTCCAGCGATCGAGTGTCCTCGGCGCCACGCCCGGATGTTTCACCAGGAACTCCGCCGCCGCCTCGTCTTTGCGCTGGGCCGCCGCCCGCGCCCGCATCTTCATCCACGCCAGGACGATCGCCAGCCGGCCCTGGGCGACGGACCGGCTGGGCTCGGGGACGGCGAGCCAGTCGAATTTCGCGGCCCGCTCTTCCGGTGTGCCGGCGAAGTTCTTCAGCCGCGGATCGGCGTGTTCGGAGACCTGCCAGACGTCCAGGCCGAACCGATCGGCCTTCCGCGCCAGCGCCCGATCGGACAGATCGCCCAGGCATTTATTCCGCATCGCCCCCACTGTGATCCCCGCCAGGCGGGCGGCATCGTCGATCCAGATCCAGCGGCAGCCGTTGGAGTAGTCGGCGACCTCGGCGCCCGCGCCCGCGCCCAGACGCATCCGGGGGAAAGCAACCGCAGAGGCCGCAGAGATCGCAGAGGTTGGGGGGAGGTCATTGGTCATTTGGACTCAGTCGGCAGGGTGACCGCTCGAACGAATTCTCGTTCACTCAATTCATCAGTGCAGCCCTCGTTAAACCACTCAACAATCGCGCGACCCCAGGCAACTGGATCACCCTGAAACGACGGCCTCTCCCCATAGCCTCGCACATGCGCGGGCTCTTCTCCGATCTCTTTGTCGAACTCCTCCCACCATTCCTCTTTAGTGGCCTTCTTGCGGACTAGAATCTTGAATTTCATTCTCATCGCTCACTCCGCGTTCTCCGCGTCTCTGCGGTTGCCTTTCCCCTTCGTGCCTATTGCCTCAGTGCCTTCGTGCCTTCCTCAGTGATTCTCCACACATCCGCCAGCGCTCCGGTCGGCGTCGGGCGCCGCTGGCCTGTGCGCTCGATCACGCCATCGGCCATCAATCCGCCCGCCCCGCCCAGCCGGCCACTGATCTGATTCGGCGTGACCGGCATTGCCTCCCGACTACCTACTACCAACTCCCTACTCATCGCCTCCGCCATCTCGTGACACGTCATGCCGCGATCGCCCGCCGCGGCGAGCAGCTCGAGGATCTCCCGCTTACGCCGCGCCTCGGACTTCGCGGCTAGGTTCGCGGCTCGAAAGCTCGTCCCCACCGGCCCGCCGGGCGACGGGGCGAGATGCCCCAGGCCGGGGGGAAGGGGGCGAGGATCGCGAGAGTCGAAGAGCGTCATGTCGTGCTCGCTCCATCGCGGCGGCCGGCGTGACGATGCCTCCGATGTCCAGGAACATCTCCAGTTCCGGCCCGCTCAACCGGCTGATCAAATGGTCGCGTTCTGTCATTACTCGTTCCCATCGGATCCATCCTTCGTAAGGGCCGTCCGTGATCCCGCTCGGTTCACCGCGGAGACGCAGAGGTCGCGGAGATCGGCGCGGCCGTGTTCGAGCCGATGCAAATTTCACCCGGCTTCTGCGGGAAAGCTCGAAAGTGTTGAAAGCCCCGGACATTCGGCACGCGGTGCGATCGCAGCCACGGGGCGCAGCCATTGCGAGGATCGATCACGGGCACGGGCTTCTCGCACATGGGGCACAACGCCTTCACGCAAAATCCGATCTTCCGATGCGTCCTCATCACAAAACTCCGCGTTCTCCGCGTCCTCTGCGGTTCAATTCCCCGGCCTGTCGGCCGGTGCACTCCCTTACGGTCGTGCCTCGTTGCGATCCTCAAAACCCCGTCGCCTTGCCCACCGGCAGCCGGCTCGGGTTGATCGGGCCGTTGTAGTCGTCGCCCGCGCCCGAATCCCGGAAGGCCGGTCGGGCCTCGCCCAGGTCGGCCATGGCCTTGACGGCATCGGGGTGATCGGCCGGCCGGTAGCGGCTGCCCTTGCGGATGCTGCCGGGGCAGACGGCCTGGCGGATGTACTTCTCACTGAGGCCGTTGCGTATGGCCCACTCACCGGCCGGTCTGGCGCCGGCCGGCAGATCGTCCAGGCAGACGATCAGGCGCTTGGGCTTCACCGGCCAGCCGCCCTTGTTGCGGGCCGGCTTGTCCGCCTTGGCCTCTTGGCGCTCTTGCTTCTCTTGGCGTGGGCGCCCGCGCACTTGGCGCGGGCGCGGCCGGCTCGGGGAGCGGGTAAGGATTTCTGGAACCGCTTCCCCGGCCGGTGCGTCCGCGGGGAACATCCCCGCGGAGGAAGTTGGTAGTGGGTGGTCGGTAGTCGGTAGAGCCGGCGCGGGCGGCGGCGCGGGCGCGGGCAGTGGCTCGCTGGCGCGGGAGAACTCGGCCCGGATCAGGTCCAGGCCGGCGCGAACGGCCGATTCGTCGGCCACGTCGATCTCCAGAATCACCAGTTTCATCTTCGCCATGTCTGCCTCCGTGCTTTCGCCCCTTCGTGCCTATTGCCTTCGTGCCTTCGTGCCTCCCGCGCGGGTCACGCCTGTCCGTTCTCGCAATCCAGAAACTCCCGCCGATCACGATCGCTGTAGTCGTCGTCGCCGGCCAGCCGGGCGAAGCGCTGCTCGTCCCGCAGCATCTCCTCCTCGCGATCGGTGCGCTCATCCGGGATCACCAACGTCCCCGCCCCCACGGCGTCCAGGTCGGCGAGAAAGCGGTCCATGGACTCCTCATCCATCTGCTCAACTAAAATGTTCTCCAGGCGGCTATCGCTCAGGTCCAGCTCCTGCATCCGCGCCAACAGATCGCCCTGGCGGTCCTCCATGGCGGCGATGCGCTGGCGCAGGGCCGCGCCGTCCTGCGGCCGGACGATCAGGTTCGATAACAGCATCCGGGCATCGGCGATTTTCACGCTCAGCCGGTGATGCTGGCCGACGAGATGCCGGGCGCGGCGGTCGGGGAGGGTTTCGGGGTTGGGGTTTGGGGTTTGGGGTTGTGGGTTGTGAGTTGCGAGATTCATAGTCCTTCTCCTTGATTTTTTTCCGCCTCGTTACACGCCGTCTCCCAGATGTGCCGCCGCTTCCAGGAAGGATGCCGGACGTTGGATTTGTCTATCGTGTAATCTTTCCCTGGCTGCTGGCGGAGCGCAGCGAATCGAACATCTAGCGCAAACCAGTGCTCGAAGCACGGAAAGATGACAGTCGCCCAGTGGCGGCGCACATCAATGACGTGGGCGTCCATCACCTCATTGCGCTCCGGATGACCTCGGAGCCATCGGCCCGTCAATACAATGCGAATGCAGTCGCCTAATCTGATGCTCATGCCTGCCTCATGAAATCCAAAATCCAAAATCAAAAATCAAAAATGACTTCACGCCGCCTGCACGTCGCCGCGGAGTTTGCCGATCTCCTTCATCAGGGCCCGGCGGGCGATGGTCCGCAGCAGCCGCGGCCGGTCGATCATTTCCAATATCCCGTTGCGGAGGCGGAAGTCGCCGGCCCATGCGCGGTTGCAGCACTCGCACCACAGGCGCACGCACTGGAGCTGCTCGCCGCTGGCGATGTCCGTGGACAGTTCCTTGGTCACCGCCTCCCGCGCCACCGCCGCATCGCAGCCGGGACACCGATAAGATTCGATCAGGTCAATCATGGTTGGCTCCAAAGTTGCCAGTGGTCAGTTGTCAGTTGCCAGCTATATCAGTATCGATCCCGCTTCAGATCACCGGCCTTGCGGCTGGCCAGCGCCGCCCGGCACACCTCGTGTACCGCCTCGGCCGTCGCCCGCCGGCCCATCGACCGGCACACGTCCCGGCCCATTCGCCCGGCCATCTCCGGCCAGGTCAGCAGCGTGTCGATCGACATGTCCCGGCAGTGCGTGTGCATCCACTCGCACACCAGGTCCGTCATCGTGCCCCGATCCTTGATCGCATCCTCGCGCGGCATGGGTCAGCTCTCCTTCCTTGGCCTGGCCAGGTGCGCCTTGATCCATCGCTTGCTCGCCTCGGCGACGGCGGGATCGATCTCGATGCCGACATATCTCCGGCCCAGCGCCAGCGCCGCCCGGGCTGTGGTGCCCGTGCCGTGGAAGGGATCGAGCACCATTTCGCCGGGATTGCTGGCGGCCAGGATGATGCGCTTGACGAGAGCGGCCGGCAGCTGATTGACCGCGCGCTTGTCGGGGATGCGCTCGGCGGCGTTGTCCACCAGGCGGGCGAGCTTGCGGTCCGTCCACGCGCCCCACACGTTGCCCGGCAGCTTGCCGTCGCCATCGGCGCGGGGGTCTCCGTTCTCGCTGCGCCAGCTCGGAACGTAGATCCGCGTGTCATCGTGATGGAACGTGAAGTCGGTCGGGTGGACCGTGTAGTGGTGGATGACGCGGTAGCAGTCGGTCCAGGAGTGGGGGTTGTGCGAGCCGAAGCTCTCGGCCCAGATGATCATCTCCTGGCGGTGCAGGCCGTTGGCTCGCAGCAGCGCGCCGACGTCCTCGGCGTAGCGGCTGGACATCATCACGAACACGCTCGCGTTCGGCTTGAGCACGCGCGGCAGCCGAGTGATGCAGCCGGCGACGATCTCCATCAACTGATCGCGCGAGAGGTTGTCGTCGAAGCCGTTGTACTTCTCGCCGATGCCGTAAGGGGGATCGGTGAAGACCAGGTCGATGGAGTTGTCGCGGATCTGCTCCATCACCTTGCGGCAGTCGCCGACCAGGATGCCGCAGGATTTCTCATCGAACTGCACCGGCCCCGCCTCCTCGGCCGCCTTCTTCCATTGCTTGGCCTTGGCGGCGCGCTGTGTCTGTCGCTTGGCCTGGGGCAGCGTCATCCGGCCTTCAAACACCTGTCGGAAGATCTTCTTGTCCCGCTCGAAAACGGCGCGGGCGTCGGCAACGTAGCGGCCGCTGACCCCGAACAGTTCCCCAACCTGATCGCGGGCCCTGCCGTTGTCTGACCCTGTGGAAATATTTCCACACCCCCCGCTTTCCATGCGGAAAAGGGCCAATTTCTCAAAATGAGGCAGCATGCTCACCGCCGCCGCGGCCTTCTGGCTTTCGGTCATGTTGCGGTGCACGGCTTTGGAGTAGACGAAGGCCAGGGCTTCCGCATCCGTCTTGGCTTTGGCGGTGATCGTCGGCAGGGCGATGCCCGTCTCGATCGACACGCGGAGGCGGTTGCGGCCATCCAGCAGCTTGCCCTGGTAGAGAACGGCCGGGTCGGTGAACGCCTGGGCCCGGAGCACGTCCGCCTTGAGCGCGGCGTAGTCGGCCTCGCCCATCATCGGCAGCAGCTCGGCGAAGGGATGGGGCTGAAGATCACCGTTTGACTTGCTCATGACTCGTCCTTGTCGCTTACAATCCATCGCGCGGTATCATTGGCCCGATGGGCACACCTCTAATTGATCAGATCGTCGAGGACGCTTCGGTCCGCCTGTTCGGTCCCGATCACGCGCGGCTTTTCGGTGGCGCTGAACCTCTCGAACTGCACGACCTAAAACCTCGGGAACGTCGATCGTTCGCGCTGGGCCTGAAGAAGAATCTGCGCTGCTCGTCGGATGATGAATCCCTGGCGTTCTGGACGCACATGCCATCCGCGTGGTATCCGCACAAGCTCTTCCAGCTTCGCCTGGCGTATCGGTGCCTGCGTCACGTTCTGGAGCTGGCGGAGAACCCGCGGGGCGATCGGGAGATTTTCTCGCTTCTGGCGGATGTACGGGCGGCGGGGAGAAGCATCCCGTTACACTCAGGCTTGACAGCGATCCGACTGGTTCTGGATCGAATAGAGAGAACGGGCGAGATTGAGCGGTGGCTGAAACGCACGCAGCGTAGACGGTCCTGAGCAGCATGACGCTGATGTGCGGCTGGGGCACGTTGCACGCCAGGGCGAGGATCGCCTGCAACTGGCCGGGCTTCATGCCGAAGTGCAGGGCGTGCATCAGCCACGCTTCAGCCTTGGCGTGAACCAGCTTGTCGCCGACGATGGCCGGCATCTTCAGCCAGGCCAGATCCCGCAGCGGTCGAACTTCATCGTTTCGCTTGCTCACCGTTCGCTCCTTTGAGTCTGCGTTGCCTCTCCGCTTCGCCGGCCGCGATGATGGCCATGAACTCCGCCGCCGTCTCTCCGGGCTGGGCGATGTACAGATCCAGCAGCTTGCCGTGGGTGCGATACCACCAATCGTGAAATCGGTTGGGGTGTACGTGCAGGGCATCCGCCGCCCGCTGCGTGTCGAACAGATAATCCGCGCGGCGATCCTCCGTGATCGAGCCGATTCTTCGCTCGATCGATCCCATGAAAGTCCTCAATTAACGATGCCGTTAGTTCACCCCCCAGATGGTCGGCGACGCCGCTGCATCCGCCGGATAGGCTGCTCAGGATGGATGCTCGATTGCCCATAACCTTCGCGTTGGATTCAGCCGGCCTTGCGGCGGCGGTGCTCGGAAAAGCCCGCGGGGCGGGCGGCGGGATTCTCTTCCCGCCGCCGCCCTCGCGTGGCCGTCAGAAGTTCACGCTCTACGTCTTCGCGCTCGATGCCCAAAGCCCGCGCCAGCCGAACGACGTTGTGGCCGCGGATGTTGGGCCTCGCCTGTCCAAGCCACACGCGGAGGGTCCAGTAGGAGATGCCCGCGTTGCGGCAGAATTCAGACTGATCCACGCCGAGATTCTCGATCTCTCGTTTGAGCCATTGACCGAAATGGACAGTTTCGACCGCCATGATGCACCGAGGGTAATATCGCCCATTAGCGTTGTCAAGCGTTAATTGGTGATTTTTATTTGCGGCGATTGTCAGGGAGAGGTAACGTGCGTCCGGTCCGCCCTTTATGGAACAAAGGCACTTCGGAAAATTTCTGCGCCAGGCGGTGGAACGATCGGGTATGCGGAAGAAAGATGCCGCCGCCAAGATCGGCGTAGAGGCTGTAACCCTGCGCGCCTGGTTCAACAGCGCAGCGCCGAATATAAAGCCGGAAAGCCGCGTGAATCTTGCGAAATTCCTCGGCATTTCTCCGGCGGATTTGGAGGAGCGGCTTCGGCAAGCGATGCTGCACGATCCGGCGACGCAGAAGCGCTGGGCCGCACAGGAGCGGGCGGTGCGAGAGGGCGGCCACAGCATTCACGATCAGGTCGCCGCGGGGGCTCCGATCGGCGAGGACGAAGAGGAGGAGCCTGACCGCAGCGTGGAGCCGTACAGCGAGATGAAGGTCCCGGAGATCCCGCTGTTCGAGCTGTCCCTGGCCGCCGGGCCGTGGGTGGATGTGGAGGGCGTGGGCCACCGCGAGGACCTGCTGGTTTTGGAAGAGCCGCGCTTCCGCGTGCGACTGGCCGGCGATTCAATGCAGCCGCGCTATCGCAGTGGGGCCGTGGTCGAGTTCCGCACGATCATGCCGGATGACATCGAGGTGGGAAAGGATTATTATGTGCAAAAGAGCGACGGGACGGCCACGTTCAAGCGGGTGGCCGGTATGGATCAGGAGGGCCTGACGCTGGCGGCGATCAACAAGCGCAAGTACCCCAAGCCGTTGCGGGTGGTCTGGCAGGAGTTCGCCCGCGCGGCCCGGGCGGTGGCGATTGTGGAACTGATCGACTGAGCACAGGAGGCCGTGATGATTCGGTGTGCCGTGATCGTGCTGATGGGTTGCGCCGTTTGTATGGCGCAAGTCGGGACCGAGGAGGCGTACGAGCGGCTGCGGCGGCGACAAGCCGAGCGAGAGGCACGGGGGGAAATGCCGACGACACGGCCCGCTCCCCGACAGAAAGAGGCTCCGGGGCCGCCGCCGCCAGCGGCGCCAACGCCGGCGCCGGCAGAGCCGACAGACACTGGGATCGGCATCTTCCCGGTTGCCGATGGACTTGTGCGCGTTCACTATTTGTCGAAGCTGGTTTATTTGGGAGCCCGCACTGAACCGTACTACGGATTCATCTCCGCGAGCTATCGCGATTCCGGCGGCGTCCAGGACTCGATCGCCGGCTTCTTCCGCGTCTCCGGCAAGCCGGAGAAACTCGATATTCGAACGACCGACGAGCGCATCTTGACCATCGTCGAATCGCCTTCGGTTGGCCAGGGCTTTTCCTTCCTGAATGAAGGCGAAGTGATCGTCGAAATTCGGTTGGCCAGTGTTGTAGCGAAGATTCCCATACGGGTTGTTCGCCTGCCGTTTAGCGAGGGCGACTCCACGGATCAGATCGTGGAGCTGATCGGGCTGCCGGATGGCGTAAAGCAGGTAACCGTGTCCTGGCCAAAGACGAAACAGGTTGATGAAATCACCTACATGCCCGATGCCGCACAGCGGGTTGCCCACGCCCAGCATTGGCGATGGAAAAGTCATCCGGGATTGGTCGTCGCGATTGTTGACGGGAAAATTCGGACGATCAGAACGAGCCCGGAGCGAGATATTCACGCCTGGGTTGCCGACGAGATGCGATGGATACGAGGCCAATGATTTTTTCTGATGTTGGCGCTTGACATCGCCGAAGAGGTCGCTAGCGTAAGAAGGATCGTGGTGGCTTGGCCGTCAGAAGCGTAGCCGCCGCGAGAGGAAAAAATCGAAGTCAACAAGCCCGCGGGGACCCTCGTCATAAGAGACAGTCGGTCTGCGCGGGCGTTGTCATTTTTGATTTTAGAGTTTTGATTTTTGATTGCAAAATCGAAAATCGGAAATCGGAAATCGAAAATCCAATTCCCGCCGCAGACCGGCCCTACGGAAGGGTCCGGCGTGATGGAGCACGAAGAGGCGAGGCACGAAGGCACGAAGGCAGCAGGCACGAAGGGTGCGCTGGTGTCAGTGGCCAGTTGCCAGTTGCCAGTTGCCAGGGCGACGGCGGGGTCGCTGCGCCGGGCCCCTCGCATCATCGGCCGGGACGGCCGGGAGCTGCACTTCGACCCGCAGCGGTTCCTGGAGCTGGTCAAGGCTGATTCAGACGCGACTCGGCGATCAGAAGCCCATCGTGGACCAGACACACCAGCATTGGCCGAGCCATTAAACTCCGGGCCAGGACTGCGAGCTGCGATTCATCGGCACTGTCGATCGCATCCCCCATCATGTGCAGCGCCATCCGGCAGTAAGTCACCTGTTCCGGATCGGCGTTCTCACAAATCCAGTGGCGGAAAGCGGCGTCGTTGCGGATCTCCTGAACTGCTGACCGAGTTTGTCGAGCGCCAGTCTTCGTCGGAACAAACGACGGCGAAAGCGCATCGGCGAACCGCCAAAGCACCTGGGGGAAAGCGGCCATCCGCAGGCCCTGGATCACGCGCTGCATCTGGCTCCGCACGTCGGGAGAGGGGGAATCGCTCATGAGTGCATTCTCCCCGATCCGGGCCATCAATCAAACGCGCCGCGGCGGAAGGGGGGCGGCGATGATCGTCACTCCAACTCCCCCACGTGCCTGGCCATCATCTCAAGAGCTGTGCGAACCTGGTCGATCGCTGCTGGCGCTGATGCGAGATGAGTCCGAAGCGAACGCACCTCGTCGTCGGGAGCTGAGAGCGCTACTGAGTGGTGGAACTGGAAGCAGTGCAGAATCAGCCGCACGTCTTCAAGCGTGGCACGCTCGCTGGCGAAGTATCGAAGCTCGGGATCATCGACTAATTGATCTAGTTTCGCGAGTAACAGCAGCGGACTGGCAGGCCGCGTTGGTTCGAGCTCGATCAGCCGCTGAACGGCGTATTCCAGCGTCGCTGGCAGGACGGATCGGCAAAGCTGCAAGATGCGCGTGGCGCATTCTCCGCGGATGTCAGGGGGTGTGCTCATGCTGACATTCTCCCCGATTCCATTGGTCAATCAAACCGATCGACGCCCCGGCCGGCCGATACTGGCGCGCCCGGACGGGCAAAAGAGGCCGGCGGCGCGGTCGGGGTCGAAGAAGCGGTCAGCGATCAGCGATCAGCGATCAGTTCAAGTACTACTGAGATTCACCACACCCGACGCGGCTGTGAGTGCTGCCAGTGAGTGGGCGCCGGCGGACCTAGGACCGTCGCGAGAGGCCGGCCGAATGGGCGACGCGGAAGCCCGAGAACATGCCCAGGACATCGACGGCAGGCAGAACACGGCGAATTGTTTTCACCGGGCGGCTGATCCGCGCAGCCGCCGCGTTTTTCCCTTCGAACCTTACTACGGGTGCCGAAACCACCGGGCCGGGAGTTTTCGAAAGCTCCCGGCCCGAGTGGTGGGCCATAAACAACCCAATCTTCACCCTCGGCGATCTCTGCGTCTCTGCGGTGAATCTTCCCGGAGGTCCGCATGAACACCCTTCAATTGATCCTGCGCAGCCGCAAGGTCTGGGTCGCCCTGGGCGGTTTGGTCATCAGCATCCTGGCGACGCTGGGGATGGACAACTGGGAGCCGGTCGTGATCGCCGCCGTGGCCCTGGCCGGCATGGTGATCGGCGGGATCGCCTATGAGGATGGGCAGCAGAAGGGCCGGGACGTGATTGTGCATGCGACGGATGAGATCGCGGAATCGAACTGACAAGGTGACAAGGTGAGGGGGTGACAAGGTGACAAGAATGAAACTGGCAACGCACAACTCGCAACTCACAACTCGCCGGGAAACCGGCATCTGGCATCTGGCGGCTCTGCTGCTGGCGATCGCACTCCTTCTGGTAGCGGGCGGCTGCGCCGATGGATCGGCGCAGTCGGCCCGTTTGTTCGCGGCCCAGAAGCTGTGGGGCGCCATGGGCCCGGAGTATCGCGATTACGTGGCGGCGGACGGGCAGCTCGATGATGAGTCGAAGGCCATTCGAGGAAGAACTGCCGACCTCATGGATGAGGCCACGCAGCAAGTGACGAGTGGAAAGGACTGAGGACTGAGTGGCGGGATTCCCAACTCAGTCCTCAGTCCTGAGCAACTTTTAACTCTGACCGGCGAATCATGAACGACGACATGTACCTGAGCGAGATCAAGACGATCCTGGCCGATGCTCTGGCGATGATGGCCGGCGAGCCGCGGGAGGCCAAGGCCGAGTACGCGGCGTTCATCGCGGAGATCAGCCCCCAGATCGGCCGGTACGCCGCCGCGGCGGCGGCGGGCGAGCCGCGGGCGGCGGATACGCTGCGGCATCTGGTGGCTCAGGCGGAGGCCAAGGCGGCGGTGATGCAGATCGCGGTGACCAGCGCATCGCAGCAGGCCCTGGGCCAGGTGATCACGGTCATCGGGCTGGCGGCGGCGCGGTGGCTGATGAAAATCTGAGAACAATATGGCCTATGTAGGAACCATAAACGTCGAAGTGAGACTCGCATGGTGGTTTCCATTGATCCTACTTTGCGCTCGCGTGTTCCTACTTTGCGGCGCTTCGGTGCACTCGTCATCGTTACATAGACTGTTTCGCCTTTGCTCCACGACGCGCATCGTTGGCTTCGGCCGGAAGGGGCGGGCGTAATGGAATTCCGCGACGTGCTCCAGGCGGTCATCTTCGTCGTGCAACTGGCCATGGGCGTGCTGATGAAGAAGTTGTCCGACCAGCAGAAGCTGATCAAGGAGGGCAACCGGGAGCGCGATGAGGCCATGCGGGCGCTGGTGAAGGCCGAGACGCGGCTGGAGGTGTCGAGACTGGACGGCCCGATGAACCGGCTCACATCGGAGCTGGAGCACGTGGGCCAGCGGTTGAGCCGCGGCGACGGCCGGTTCGATCTGCTGACGGCGAACGATCACAAGGTGGAGATGGATTTATTGACCAAGATCGCGGCGATGCAGGAGAAAATGGCGACGCGGGATGACCTGCGACTGCTGCGCGAGGAGATCAAGCGCGGATGACCGAAAGAGGCTGACAGCTATCAGCCGGCAGTCTGTGGACTATGGAAACTGTGATGCCCATGCGAACGACCGAATACGACGCGATGCAGAGGCCGCGGCAGATCCGCCGGCGGATGATCGTGCTGGCCAAGCTCCAGGGCCCGCATCATCACGAGCGCTGGATACCGGCCCGCGCGTTTCTCGCCGCCGCGGATGACCTGGGCGAGAAGGTGCGCGATGAGGATGAGTGTGATGACCTGCTGAGCGACCTGCTGGCGCTGGCGCTGCTGGAGGAGTGGCAGCCGATGGGCCTGTCCGGCAAACAGCAGAGCTTCGCGCAACGGCGAGTGCGGCTGACGCACCGCGGCTACGCCCTGTGGAGCCAGGAGTTGGATCCGATCCCCGAGATCGCGGATGAGAGACTCGGAGACTGATTCACCGCAGAGACGCAGAGGACGCAGAGAAGAGATTTTGAACTGGCAACTGACAACTGGCAACTAACAACTTTCGACGCATGGCACGCAGCCCCGACTTTTTTCGACAACTGCGAGGCGGTCCCGATCGTGTGGACGGGGCGCCATCGTTGGAGGAGCTTGAGGAATTCGGGAGTCAAGACGGGATAACGGGGCCGGAGTGTTTGCGCTGGCTGACCAAGCGTAACGTTTCCACCAGCCGGGCGGCGGTCGCCCGCTGGCTTCAGGATTTCAAGCTGGAGTATAAGACGCGCCGGGCCAGCGAGGTGGCGAGAAGCTGCCTGGCCACCGCTCGCGAGGGAGATCCGCTGGCTGTGACCGAGGCGACGCTGGTGAAGATGGAAGAGGCGGTCTTCGAAAAGCTGGTGAGCGGTGACGAGCTGTCCGCCGGAGAGCTGAAGGACCTGTCCACCGCGATGGGCACGCGGCTGAAGTCGCGGAGAGAGCTGCTCGACCAGCGGCGGATCGGCCGGGATGAGTTGGGCAAGCTGGCGGGTGAGTCGAAGAAGCGGCAGATCACGGCGGAAGACATCGAACGGGTTTCGAAAGCGGTTTTTGGATGATCGAGGCAATCGAACAATCTCAGCAGGTCGCGCCGAGCGTCTACCGCTTCGACCCGTCGCAGCGGCGGCTGATGGACGATCAGTCGCGCGTGATCATCGTCAACTGGCACCGGCAGAAGGGCAAGGACTTCACCGCCGCCGCTAAGGCGATCCGCCAGGCATTGGTGAGCAAGCAGAGCTGGTACATCGTATCGCTCACCCAGCGCCAGGCCGATGCCACGTTCGACAAGTGCAAGGCCGCGGCCAAGTCGTTTATGGAGCTGCTGAAGATCGCCGGCACGACGGATGAATCCAGCTACGCCAGCGAGCAGTGGGACAAGGAGCTCAAGCAGGGCTTCACGTTCCTGGCTCGCACGATCCGCTTGCCCGGCGGCGGCAGTGTGACCAGCCTGCCCGGCCGGGACCCGGACACGCTGGCCGGACTGACGGGCAACGTGATCTTCACGGAGTTCGGCTTGTTCCCCAACGGCGGCTTCGATCACTGGCGGGTGGTATTCCCTCTGGCGACGCGCGGCTTTCAGGTGATCGTGATCTCCACGCCGCGCGGCAAGAACACCAAGTTCTATGAGCTGTGCCAGAATATGGACGGCGCGTACAGCGTGCACTTCTGCGACATCCACCACTCGATCGAGCACGATGGGTTCATCCTTCGGGATAACGCCGGTGAGCCGACGACGCTGGAGAATTTTCGCAAGCTGTATGGGGATGCGGCCGGTTTCCAACGTGAGTATGAGTGCCTGTTCACCGGCGACGCCGCGGCCCTGATCCCCTGGGCGGAGCTGGAGCGGGCGGCGGGGCTGGCCAATCCCGATGGCTTCATCTTCCGGCGGATCGACGGCGGCCGGGAGATCCGGCCGGCCGAGATCTTCCGCGGTGCCCTGGCGGGCAAGTCGATCGCCCTCGGCTGGGACGTGGCCCGACGCGGGCACTTATCGGTGATCGCGGTCAACCGGCTGGTGACCAAGCATCCGTCGCGGCTGATCGCCATGGTGGCCATGCGGGACTGCACCTTCGAATACATGCGCCACGTGGCGACGACGATCATGGACACGACGCGGCAGAGCGTCGGCTTCGGCGATGCGACCGGCCTGGGCATGGAATCCAACGAAGTCCTGGAGAAGAAATACCGCGACCGCTGGACGCCGTACATGTTCACCGCCGCCAGCAAGCGAGAGGTGGCCAGCGCCCTGCGGACGGGATTCAGCGACGGCATGCAGACGCTGCCGGGGATGGATGAGCACAAGTTCATCGCCGCGGATCTGTACGCGATCCAGGCCGATCAGAGCGGGGCGAATCTGCTGTTGAGCGAAACACCCAACCCGCTGCTGGAAGAGAGCCATTGCGACATCGCGTATGCGATCGGCCTGGCGCGGCTGGCGGGAGCGAAGAACGCGCGGATGCCCCTGCCAGCCCCGCTGATGCACAAGCCGGCGGGATGGTGAATGGAGAGTGGCTCAGTACTGAGGACTGAGGACTGAGAAGAGAGTCACGGATGATCTGGGTCAATGAACAAGTCGCATCGTTCGGTCGCAGCGTGGGGGCCGCGCCGCGCTACCTGAGCGAGGAGCATCAGCTCGCCTGGCAGCGGCTGCGCATGGCCCGCATGCTGTTCGAGGGTCGGCATCGACAATTCTTCTGGGATGAGGCGCGCACGCAGTTCGACTATCCGATCACCCGCGTGGGCGATCGCCAGTGCCGTCTGTATCTCACCGTGAACCTCCTTCGGCTGGTGAGCGTGAAGACGGCCGATCTGCTGTTCGGGGCCAAGGCCAAGCTGGATGCGCCGACCGTGCCCCAAACCGATGCCCTGGACCTGCTGGCCCGACGCTCCAAGATCCACAGCCGGTTCCACACGGCCGTCGTCCAGGCGTCCTGGGCGGGCGGGAGCTACCTGCTCGGCACGACCTACCGCGGCGAGGGGTATCTGGACAACGTCGAGCCGGATGACATCTATCCACTGGGCCAGCGCGGGCCGGATGACCAGTATGAAAGGTATGTTCGCTACGCCACGGCCAACATCGGCACCGAGCAATCCCCGCTGATCGTGCTGCTGGAGACGAACTACGAGCCGGGTAGGATCGCCCGCAAGCTCTACCAACTCCAGGGGGACAAGCGGCAGAAGGAATTGAACCTCGACCAGTGGCCGCACTGGTCGGCGGCGCAGGGCGGCGTACCGGCCAATGACGTGCGCACCGGCGTCGGCGACAACGTCATCACCTACATCCCCAACGAATGCGGCGGCAACCTGGGGCTGAGCGACTATGACGGGATCATCGAGGTTCAGGACACGGTCAACGCCAAGTTCGCGCAGGTGGCCCGCGTGCTCATGAAACACAGCGATCCCAAGCTGGCCATGCCGGAGACGGCGGCGGATGAGAAGGGGAATGTGCGGGCGGACCACGATCTGTTCTTCTTCCGCACGAAGGATGAGATGCCCACCTACATCACCTGGTCGGCGGAGCTGTCGGCCGCGATGCAGGACCGGGAGGCGGCGATCGACGCCTTTTGCGTCGCCAGCGAGATGAGCCAGATCATCCTGGGAATCAAGAAGGGCGCCGCCCCGGTGGCGGCGCGAACGCTACGGCTGGAGGCGACCAACAGCCTGGCCAAGGCGGGCCGGAAGGCCCCCAACATCGAGCCGGCCATCGCCCGCGCCGTCGAGATCGCCCAGCGTCTGGATCAGACCACCGCCCTGCGTCGCAGCTACCCGGTCGATCCGATCGGCGTGGAGATGCGCGATGGGCTGCCGGTGGATGAGCTGGACGTGGCCCAGACCGTCTCGACGTACCGCGCGGCGGGCGTGATGAGCGTTGAGGACGCCGTGGAGCGGCGCAAGGAAGATCCCGACTCGGCCTTCACCGAGGTGCAGCGGATCAAGGCCGAGCAGGCGGCCAGCGCCCCGCCGATCTTCGGGCCGTTCACGGAACAGCCTGAAGAAACGCCGCCCGCGACGGAGCCGGCCGCGGCCTGATCGACGGGGCGTCGATCGACAATCGAATAGCCATTGAATCCGGAGATAGGCACCCGGCGTAAGGCCCCGAGCGTGATGCGGGGCATGAGGGCGTGTGAATGTGATGCTGAATCGCATCAAGAATATTTTCAGCAGGTTTAACGCCGGCAACGCCGGTAAGGAGCTTTCGATGGCAGAAGCCACGAACAACAACGGCTCACCGCCGGCCACGAACGGCGGAATCACGCTGGAGCAGATCCAGCAGACCATCGCGGCGGCGGTCAAGCCGCTGGCGGAGGCCCAGGCCAAGCTCACCGCCGACCTGGACGTCGTCGCCAGGACGATGGCCGAAGAGGCCAAGCCCGCCGCGGGCGCGGCGGCGGGCGGCGCGGGCGGCAAGAAGGAAGAGGCCCCGGCCGGCCTCACGCTGGAGCAGGTCAAGGGCCTGCTGGACGAGCGGGACAAGAAGGCCAGCGACTCGGCCGGCCGGACGGCGTTTATCGCCAGGACGCTCGGCAAGCTGCCGACCGCTTACCAGGGCCAGCTCGGGCAGGACCCGGCCAAGTGGGACGCCGAGGCCAAGTCCATCCAGTCTCAGTTCGAGACGGATGCCAAGGCCATGGGTGTGAAGCTGGAGAACCTGGGCACACCGGCCGGCGACGGCGGCAAGACTCCGGCGGCCGAGAAGCCGGACCTGTCCAAGATCCCGGCCTTCGAGCTGCTCCACATGGGCGTGGAGAGGCTCCCGGTGCCCACCGCGGCCGTCGCCCCGGCCGAGGCGGCGAAGTAGCGGCAAAGGAAACGATCAGGCGGAGCGGGCGACGCAACAGGTGATGAAACGCGACGCGACCAAGAGAAACGAAAGCGAGATGCAGCAATGGCGATGACCTTAGTTCAATTCAAGGCCCTTTTCCCGGCCGATCCGATGCGGCTTGGACTGGTGGATTCCATTCAGGAGCAGAGCGCGATCCTGCCCCTGCTCAACTTCATCCCGGTGGATGGCTTCAGCTATCCCTACAGCGAGACTGCCAGCCTTCCGGGGATCGGCTTCCGCAACATCAACGGCCAGTACACCGACTCCGAGGGCGTCATCAACCCGCGGTCGGAGAAGCTCGTGCCGTTCGGCGGGAGCGTGAAGACGGACAACTGGATGGTGGACCTGCGCGGCGGCCGGGCGCGGACCGTTCAAATCTCCAACAAGATCCGGGCGGCCGGCCTGTTCTTCGACTGGGCGTTTTTCAAGGGCGACAGCGCCGTCAACGCCATGGCGTTCGACGGGCTTCAGGCCCGGATCAACACGACAGGGTCTCAGTGTTTCTGGGCCGGAACGCACGGCGGGGCGCTGACCCTCCCGCTGCTGAACGAGGCGCTGGACGCCGTCCGCGGCCCCAACAGCGGCAAGACGATCCACTGTAGCAAGGCCGTTCGCCGCAAGCTGACCAGCCTCGTGCTGGCCGAGGCGGGCGGCGCGGCCGTGATGGACGCCCAGAAGCAGTTGGCCGAATTCGACGGCGCTCGCATCATCCCGATCGAGGAGGACAACGCCGGCAACGCGATCCTCGGATTCAATGAGACGCGCGGCAACTCCGATGTCACCACCAGCCTTTACATCACGCGCTACGGCACCTCGGCCGATGAGTCGGACGTCCAGGGCCTGGCGGCGACGGGCCTCTTCAAGGCTCGCGTGCCCGTGAACATGGGCGAGTATGTTCGCGACGTGATCGAGACGCTGATGGGCATGGGGATCTTCCACGGCAAGAGCGTGGCCCGCATCGGCGGGATCCTCAACCAGTGATTCGCTGAGCGGCGAGGGCGCGGCCCCGCGGCCGGGTAACGGCGGGGCCGCACGGCAAAACGTAACGACTGACCGGCCCCACGCGGGCCTTAACGAAAGGAACAGATGCTTTCAATTATCGGAATCGCGATCGGCCTGGGCGTGCTGGCGATGGTGGCGATCGCCATGGCGCCGGCCATGGCCGACGTGGAGAATCGCGGCATTCCTGGCCCACAGGATGCAGAACTCGTCCTCCAGGCCGGGGTGACCAAGACGGTGGACTTCGACGGGGCCGGCCTGCACCTGGGAACGGGCTTCGCGCCCGGCGGGATCGGCAAGCTGATCTCCGCCGTCATCACTGTGACGGCGCTGGACCAAACCACGGGCAATGAGACCTACGCCTTCCACCTGGAGGAGTCGGCGGACGATCAAACCTACGTCGATTGCGGCGTTCCATTGGCCGTGGCGGCGACGGGCGTCTTCGTGGCCAAGGGCATCCAGACCCTGCCCTACTCCCGGCTCGTCCTGGACGTGGATGGCGACACGCCCAGCATCACGTACAGCGCGAACCTCAACCCGCTGGCCTGAAACCTTTAACCCCCGCGGTCGATCGGGAAACCGGCGATCCGCGGCATGGCAATGACGCCTTTTAAGAAAGAGGAATCAGATGGCAGACAAAGCGAAGAAGCAACCCGCGGCGAGCGGCGAAGCGAAGAATGGCAAACCCTCGCATCACTTCGAGATCCGCACGCCCAGCCCCGTCTTCACGGGTGAGCGGTGCGGCCTGAAATTCCGCGACGGCGTGGCCGGGACGGAGGACGGGTTCCTGGCCGAGTCGATGCGGCAACTGGGCTACGCGGTGATCGACCTCGCCGCTCCCGCGCCCGCGACAGACCCGCTGGCAACTGGCAAGTAACAAATAACAACTTTTCCGGCAACCAACAACCGGCAACAACTTTAAGGAGCAATCATGCCAAGCGACAGAAGAACACGGGAGATCATCGATGAAGTGGTGGCGGACAAGGCCAGCGGCGGCGTCCGCTACTTCGTGGATGCCAACGCCGGCAGCGACGGCGCCAACGGCTTGAGCTGGGTCACGGCCCTGGCGACGATGGCCGCGGCGTTCGCGAAGATCGCATCCGGCGACACCATCGTCTTCCGCGGCAACGTGCGCGAGCAGCTCACCACGCCCACCGGGGCGGCGGATGTCACCATCCTCGGCGTCGGCAACCGGCCCCGACACGCCGACACGCACCCGCTCAACGGCGAGCTGGCCGCGGCCACGTGGAAACTGCCGGCCAGCGGATCCACCAACAACCCGCTGCTCATCCTCCGCAACCCCGGCTGGCGGCTGGAGAATTTTCTGGTTGCCGCGCACAGCACGAACTATGCGTTCCGTTTGGAGCGCACGGCCGATGAGGATGCCACCGAGCAGGATGCCAGCCATTCATCGTTCATCGGCATCCGCTTCGCCAGTGGGGCCGGCGGGATCAGCGATACCGGCGGCTGCTTCAACGTGACGATCCGCGACTGCTGGTTCGGGGCCCTGACCACCGCCTGCATCCTGGGCGTCGGCAACATCGGCGTGGGCCAGCTGATGTGGCACATCACCGGCAACCACTTCAACAACTTCACCAACGGCGTGAAGATCGCCGGCCACGAATGCGTGATCCGCGGCAACTTCTTTACCGATGGTGGGACGCCGAACACGACGTTCGTCCTGAACACTAACAACGGCGGCGGCCGGGACAATTTCGTTGTGGACAACTACTTCCAGACGCTCACGGCCAACTTCAACGATCCCGACGTCGTCGGCTGCGCCACGGACGTTTGGAACAACGTGTCGATCGACGGCACCGCCAACATGATCGGCCGCGAGGTTGGACAGCCGGCGTAGGGCGGATTCACCGCAGAGACGCAGAGAACGCAGAGGTCAGATCATGAAACGTGAAGATGTGAAACGTGATGCGAGGCGGGGCGGATGGCCGCTGGTTGTCCTGGCGGCGCTGCTGCTAGTCCCGGGCATCCTGGCTGTCGGTGCGGATGAGCCGGCGGCCACAACCCGGCCAGCACTCAGCCCGCAGCACTCGGCCCTGGTCACTCTGCTCACCGATGCCCTGGCAGAGGGCCAGGCGGCGGGCGAGAGGGCGGGCCAGCTCAGTGACGAGGTGAAAGGACTGAGGACTGAGTTGGAAGCGGCTCGGGCCGCGGCCGCGGCGGCGGAGAGTGCGGCGTCCGGAGTCCGGAGAGAGGAGTCCGGAGAGGGGAGTCCGGAGTTCCAGACTCCAGACTCCAGACTCCACCCCTACCAACGCGGCCAGGTGTATGAGATCGACAAGACGATCAAGGTCACCAGCGGCCAGCGGCACATCGCGGTCGGTGGGCAGTCGGCAGTGGGCAGTGGGCAGGAAGAACTGCCACCGCCGGTGCTGCTGTGGACGGGGCCGAGAAACGGCGGCCCGATCATGCAGGTTGTCGATGGCGCCACGGACGTCGCCATCGATGGCCTGCTGTTTCGCACGCCGTTCGACCAGGCCCCCTACGAGCAGAACGTCCCCCATGCCATTCGCCTGGGGGCGGCGTCGAAGATCGTGCTGAGCGATCTCACCTTCGAGCACGTGGGTTACGCGATCAATGGGAACGGCCGGCCGAGCGATGTGACGATCGAGAATTGCCGCTCGCTCCTGGAGACCGGCCTCCGCGCCTACTTCGTCTGGGGCGAGGGCGAGGGCTGGCGGATCCGCGACTGCGTGGCGGTGAACTCGACGCGCGAGCATATCGTTCGCTTCGCGGGCTTCAGCGACGTGGAGATTACGGGGTGTGATTTTCAAAACATGGACCGGACGGGGAGCGGTCAGCAGTCAGCGGTCAGCGGTCAGCCCGACAAGGCGGATACGGCCAAGGGCGTGTTCACGATCCAGCATGGCGAGGGGGCGCGGATCATCGGCAACCGCGTCGTCGGCGGCGGGATCGGCGTGGGGCCGCTGGGCGGGCCGGATGGGGCGGCCAGCGAGCGGGCACGGCTGGAGAGGTTGGGGTTGTCGCCGGCCGAGGTGGAGGAAGCGATCAGCGGTCAGCGGTCAGCGGTCAGCGATCAGCCCGCGCATCCGGACTCGCAACTCGCAACTAACAACTCGCAACTCACAACTCGCTTGACCACAGACGTCCTCGTCGCCGGCAACCGGCTGGTCAACAGCCTGATCCAGGTCAACGCCGGAGCGCATGATGTCACGATCGCCAAGAACACGATCGACCGCGATCGCGGGCTGTGCATCCAGGTGATCTGCGTGGACCCGGACATCTCGGCCCGGTCGATCAGTGGGATCACGATCGTCGCCAACGCCATGAGCATGGCCGGGGACCGCCAGAACTTCTTGCGGGTCATCGGCGGGGACGATGCCCGGGCGGCCGGGCAGGTGCTCTACGCCGGCAACAGCCACGTCGGCCAGCTCGTCGCGCCGCTGGGGGTGGCGGTGCGGCTGGATTTGAGAGGTCAGCTTTCAGCGTTCAGCGGTCAGCCGTGGCCGCTGGCCGAGGGGTGGCGGGCGGGTAACGTCTGGACAGCGGGAAGCATCGTGCAGGTGGGCAATAAACAGGAGCGAATCACACCATGAGCAAGGCATCCAACTATCTCGAAAACGCGCTGCTGAACAGCCTGTTCGGCAAGACGAGCGACCTGGGCGCACTGGCCAGCGTCCCGACGATCTATCTCGCGCTGCTGACCGCCGCCCCGAACGACGCCAGCACCGGCAGCACGATCACGGAGGCCAACTACACCGGCTACGCCCGCAAGCAGACCGCCGCCAGCGACTGGAACGCCGCCAGCGGCGGGGCGATCGACAACCTCAACGCCCTGGCGTTCGATGCCTGCACCGGCGGCTCGTCGACGGTCACGCACTTCGCCCTGGTCGATGCGGCCACTGCCGGCAACGTGCTCGCGTATGGGGCCCTGGACGCCAGCCCGGCCGTCAGCTCGGGCATCACGCCGCAATTCGCGGCTGGAGCGGTGGAACTCTCACTGGATTGATCCGATGGCCAAGATCATTTTAGTCACGGGAGATCCACGATCGGGCACGAGCCTGATGATGAACATCCTCATTGCGCTGGGGATCGGCGTGGTCGGCGAGAAGTTTCCCATGGAGGCTAGGCTTGCCAAGGTCCTGAAGGAGAATCCCGGCCTGCCCCAGCGAACGATCGACCAGCTTCAGCGGCGAATCGATCACGCCAAGACGATGAACCCGATGGGCTTCTGGGAGGACGGGCGGATCGTCACGCGCGGCCTCAAGACCGTGACGCCGGAGCAAGGCGGCAAGGCCGTGAAGATCATCACGGCAGGCGCCTGGCTTCGCCCTACCGGCCGGGGCACCGATCCCGCCTGCTACGACAAAGCGATTCTGTGCCTGCGCGATCCCCGCTCGGTAGCGGTCAGCCAGGAGGATCTGATCGGCGGCGCGGAGATCGCGGGCTTCGGGGCCTGGGAGTTTCCCAAGTTGCCGCAACGTCCCAATCGGTATCTGTCGGGTACAGGCATGTTCGCCCGCTGGCTGGCCGATCAGCCGCAGACGACGCGGGACCGCTTTCTCCCTGTGGATTACGACCAGCTTTGCTCGGACCCGACCACTCAGATCCGCCGGATCGTCCAGCATCTTGGGCTGAACCGCCCCGACATCGCGCCGGCCGTCGCGATGATCGACACGAACCTGCGACGATCGCAGCCGGCCGACTTCCCGGAGAACTTGGCGATCGATGGGGCGGTCGCGATGCGTGTCTATCAGGCACTGAAGAGCGGCGACGATCTGTTGGTCGCCAAAGCCGAGGTGGCGGCCGAGATCAGCCGACAGCGCGAAGAGGCGGCCGGCTGGATCGATACAGAGTACGGCACGCTTGTTCGCTGCAATGCCGACCTGGCCCGGAGCCTGGCGGTGAACAGCAAGGAAGTCCGGACCAAGCTACTTGCGACGGCCGCGTCCCTGGACTACCGACGTTCACCCTACTACGGCGGCGAGAGCGACCAGACCTACACGATCAAGCGGGCGGCCGACCTGGGAGATCTGACGCGCAAGCGCGTCATCTGCACGCATGAGCGGTTCGCCGGCGAGCACATGACGATCGAGCATTTCGCTGAACTTTTCCGGCGGAGGTTTAAGTAATGCCCATCGTCGGCTTTCCAAATCAGATCCAAGTCACGCTCGGACCCAACTGGACCGGCTTGAGCGGTCTGCCCGGCACAACCGATCCGCCATTGAGCGAAGACGACGTTCTTGTCCTTACGGAAGTGCCCGATCAGTTCTGCTGGTCAGAGGATGGGACGCTAACACCCAGCTCGACGAATCGGATCGTGTTTCGCCCGCAGGGCACTGGCAGTGCAGTCGGGGGCAGTCTCTGGGATTGGTGGCTGTATGGCCGGATTTCGGTGGGTGACAGCGGGTCTCTCCATTCGTTTGTATTCAGTTACGGCGTCACCATCTTCTCCGTCAGCAACAGCGGCTATTCGTACAACTTTTTGGACATTTTCAACGGGCTATTCGACTCAATCCGCACGTCCTACGCGGCGGCTGGGCAAGAGGCCGTCACCTACGGCTACGGCTGGAATCCGGGCATCTTCAAGTCGATGGAGGAGTACGTCGAGGGCGGCGAAGAGGCGATCAGCGGCTCGGCCGCGATGGCAATGTCGGCCAGCGGGAATCTCACGGGGATCGGCGCGTTGGCGGGATCCGCGGCCATTGCATTAGCCATGAGCGGAGCTTTAACTGATGCCGCCGGCGAGGCAGTGTCGCTCACGCACGGCACGTTCCGCAGAATCGGCCAGAGCGTCTCCCTCACCCACGGAACATTTAGAAGGGCATAAACATGATCACCATCGGCGGATATTCGGGCGATGAATTCGACACGACCGCGCAGGTTGTGGATGACGACACGGACTACGTGCAGATCGCGACCATCCAGGCGGCCGGTCGGGCCGTCGTGCTCCTGGGCGACGTCGGCGCCGGCGGGGCCCTGGCGGCCCTGAAGATTTCAGCCAGCCCCGTGCTGGCCGGTACGCACGTGGACCTGCTGGAAGACGCCGACTTCTCGACCGAAGTCGCCGCGATGCCGTGGTGCCTACCGGCCACTCCCCACACGACCGCCGCCGGCGGGGCCTTCGCCCTGAAGCTGGACGCCGGCGCGGGCGAATACACGATCTGGGCCAAGAAGGCGACGACGGATACGACCTTGAGAATCCGCGGGAGGATTCTCAGGTAGCGGTCAGCGGTCAGCCGTCAGTAAGAAGCTGATCGCTGAGAGCTGAGAGCCGGGAGCTGAACCATGAGCGCATATCTCACAACCACCGAAGCCGACGCCCTGGCGGCCACCCTCCCGGCCGCTTCCCTGGCCGCGTACCTGGCGGCCACCACGGCCGCCAAGGCGGCGGCGCTGGAGCTGGCGACGATCGACATCGACTCGGCCATGCGCTATCAGGGCCGGCGGTATGACGGCACGGGCGAGCAAGTCCTGGAATTCCCCCGCTACAACGGCTCGGGCGACACGGACGGGGTCGCGACCGTCTGGGACTGGGACGCGACCGAAGAGGAGGCCGTGATCCCCCTCCAGGTGAAGCTGGCCGTTCTTTTCCAGGCCGATGGCATCCTGAGCGGCGCCGTGGCGACCCGGACAAGCGCGGGCGATCGCATGATCGCATCAGAGAGCGTCGGCGGGATGTCCCAGAGCTATCACGCTCCCGCCACGATTATGACCAGCGGCGGGATCCTGCTGGTGACCCGCGCGGCGGAGCTGATGAAGCGGTATCGGCTGCGCAGCGGAAGTTTGTTATAGCAACGAGACGCGACCGTAAGGGAGTGTGTGCTGTTCATGTTGACCAACGCCACCATCACGAGAATCGACGCACCGGCGACGCGCACCGCCCTCGGCGGTGAGAACTGGACGCCCGGGTCGACGATCGCACTGCGATGCTCCTGGCAGCGGCCGCGGGCCTCGCAGCGTCAGACGCTGGGAGCGGCGATCGCCGAGGCCTCCGCCGTGATCTACGTCCCCGGCAACGTCGTCGCCACGGTCCGGACGGGCGGCCGGGTGGTTGTGCGCGTGGATCTGGAATCGTCCGATCGGACCTATCGCGTCCTGGCCAGCGAGCCGGCGGTAGGCCCCGGCGGCACTGCCGGCAGGTTGACCAACACGGAAGTTTACGTGCAGGCGGCATGATCACGGACATCAACAACTTCCTGCTCTCGCTCGCCTCGGCGATCGCCGCCGCATCGGGCGTGGCCATCCCGGGCGGTTTGTCGGTTCATCGCAAGGACGAGGCCTCTTCGAACGCCGTTTACACGGTCCTTCGCGTCTACGGAGGAGCGGACAACGCGAGCTTCGCCGGCATGCGGGATGAGCGGATCGCCTTCCAGCTCGACACGCGCGGCACGAACGATGACGCCGGCGTCTTGACGCAGGCCCGCAAGCTCCACGCCACGCTCCTGGACTCTGACGGCCGGCCGCAGATCTCCTGGTCGATCCCCGGCAAGCGGCTGAGCGCTGCCGGGGCGATCGAAGTCGATCCCGGCGGGAGCTGGGTGGCGTGGGTCAGCCGGATCGAGCAGGTCCCAGGGATCATCGGCACCGATGAGCAGGGCCGGTCGATCGCAACGGCGAATTATGAAATCGAATTCGAATATGTGCCGGCGGCGTAGCCGGGCAGAAAGGACTGGATCATGAACGAGCATCAAAAGACATTCGGCATCACGCTGTTCTACGGCGCGGCCGGCGGGGCGGCGGGGACGGCCCTGGCGGGCATCGTCGGCATCGACGGACTGCCGGACCTGGTCTTCGACGAGACGGAGATCACGGAGCTGGACCAGGCGAACAAAATGAAGCAGTGGGCGCTGAGCGTCGCCGACGCCGGCAATCTGGGCGTCACACTGGCGATGAAAAACGGGACGCTGACCACGCTGCTGGCCATGGCCGACACGGTCGATCGGGCCTGGAAGATCGCATTCATCAGCGGCTCGACGCTGACCTTCGAGGGGCCGCTGAAGCGTGTGGGCCTGGCGGGCGCGAGCGGGGCCAACAGCGTGATCAACGTGCCGATCACCGTGCGCGTCAATTCGCTGCCGGTGTACACGCCGTTTACGCCGCCACCGTAGTAGAGGAATCATCGGCATAGCTGACAGCTTTTTGAGACAACCGAAAGGAACGGAGCATGAACGAGCATCAAAAGACATTCGGGATCACGCTGTTCTACGGAACGGCCGGCGGTGCCGCGGCGACGCCGCTGGCGGGGATCGTCGGCATCGACGGCTTGCCGGACCTGGTCTTCGACGAGACGGAGATCACGGAGTTGGACCAGGCGGACAAGATGAAGCAGTGGGCGTTGACCGTGGCCGACGCCGGGACTCTCTCTGTCACGCTGGCGATGCGCAACGCCACGCTTACGACGCTGCTGGCTTTGGCCGACACCGTCGATCGGGCCTGGAAGATCACGTTCAGGAGCACCGCGACGCTGACCTTCGAGGGCCCGCTGAAGCGCGTCGGCCTGGCGGGAGCGAGCGGGGCCAACAGCGTGATCAATGTGCCGGTCACCGTGCGCGTGAATTCGCTGCCGGTGTACACGCCGTCGGCGTGAGGCAGAGGAAGAGTTGCCAGTTGGTAGTTGGTGGTTGCCAGGCAAGACCAACTACCGACTACCGACTACCCACTACCAACTTTGAGCGGAGCAAACATGCCCGAATCGATTCGAGAGAAACTCAAGAAGCCGCGGATTGTGTGCGTCGAGGACAAGGTCCTGGGCAAGATCCACGTGAAGCTGATGCCGGCCAGCAAAGTGCTGAATCGGCCGTTCCGTCCGAAGATACCGGACGACGCCGAACCGGCCGTCGTCGCGGCCGCCGTGGCGGAGAGCAACGAGGAGATGCTGCACGACGTCGTCGCGTACATCTACCAGGAGGATGGCTCGCCCACGTGGGCCAGCCTAGACGAGCTTAGGGACGAGCTTCCGGAGATTCTTTGGGACGGCGTCCGCCGGATGAATGAGGCCATCCGCAAGGCCAATAGCGGAGAGGACGCCGAAAAAAACTAGCCGCCTCGCCGGCCCAACAGTTGATCTGCCAGGCGGCGATCGCGCTGGGCAAGTCGATGGATGAGGTCGGGGAGATGCCGATGGCCGACCTGCATCTTCTGGATGCGTGGCTGGCCGGCCGGGAAAGAGCCCGGGCGAAGGAGATGGACCTGCGGGCGGCGCGGCAGATCGACATGCTGACGCGGGTTCGCAACGGCGATCGAGTCGAGTTCGCCGATGTCTTCCCCTCGCTGGACACGACCGGCCGGGGAAAACTGATCACGGATCCGGATCAGATCGAGCAGATGTTCGCCGCCTGGGCCGGTGCCATGGGCGGGAAGAGAGAGGCAAGTGGAAAGGACTGAGTACTGAGGACTGAGTAACGGAATCCCAACTCAGTCCTCAGTCCTGAGCAACTTTCAACTTCTGATGTCCTGAGCAACTTTTAACTGGAGTTAGTTATGAAAACCATCAAGTGCATCGTGATCCTGGAACACGCCGTTCCCGGACAGCATTTCAAGCTCGGCGACGAGGTCCGGCTGCCGGAGAACGTCGCCAGCCGCCGCCTGGCGACGGGGCACGTGAAGCTGGCCGAAGGCGAACGGCCGCTGGAGCCGGCCCGCGTTATCCGGCCGCAGATCAGCGATCAGCCGTCAGCGGTCAGCGAGCAGCAGAAGAAAAGTGGAAAGGACTGAGTGCTGAGGACTGAGTAACGGAATTCCCAACTCAGTCCTCAGTCCTGAACAACTTTCAACTTTTCCCGCGTCCTCAGTCCTGAACAACTTTTAACTCTGACCCAACCCCATGGCTTTCCAGACCGGCTCCATCACGACCACCGTTACAGCGGACCTCAAGCCGCTGCGGGAGGAGCTGGCGCGCGGAGCGGCGGATGCCAAGAACTACTCCATCGTCGTCGATAAGTCGCTGGCGTCGATCGAGCCGGCCGCGATCGCCGTGGGCAAACAGATCCCCCAGTCCATCTCCGCGGGGATGGCCCAGGCGGCGGCGGCGACCGATAAACTCTCCGCCGACATCCGCTCCGAGATGGCCTCTGTCCAACCGGCCGTTCAATCCGTAGCCGATGCCATCCAGACGCAAATGGGCGCGGGCCTCGCCGAGGCGGGCCAGCAGGCGGCGGCGATGGCCCAGGGGATCAAGGCGGAGCTGTACGACATCGAACCGGCCGTTCAAGCGGTCGGGGCGACGATCCCCACCTGGGCGGTGGGACTGGGCGATGCCCGGCGGGAGATGACCGGCCTGGCCTCGGCCACCAACATGGCCGCCCAGGCGAGCGCCAAGGCCGGCCAGAGTTCGCGCGGGTTCATCCAGGACATGAAGGCGGAGTTCGGCCGGGGCAGCGACCTTGGGCAGACGATCCGCATGCTCCAGGGGTTTGGGCCGGTCGCGGGATTCAGTTTGATCAGCATGGGCCTGGCCAACGCCGCCGGCGAGGCGCGGAAGCTGGCCGATGCGATGCGCGACACCGACATGTCGGCCGGTCAAATGACCGAGGAGTTGATCGGAATGGTTCCGATTCTCGGCGGGATCTGGAAGGCCGGCCGGGACATCCGGGAGATCATCACCGGCGAGCAGGCGGCCATCCGCGCCATGAACGTGGAGGCGGAGCGGACGAGCCTGGTGATGAAGCTGCGGCTGGAGATCCAGGAGCGGAACATCGCCGCCACCAGGCGGGATGCCGAGGCGATGGCCGACTTGAATTTCCAGATCGCCAAGCTGGCCGCCGCCAAGGCCGGCAAGCCGACCGAGGGCATGGACCTGGCTAAGTCAGCTGCCGATCGGGAGAAGCAAATCCGCGACGAGGCGGATGCGGAGATCCGGGCCGGTCGGGAGGCGAACGAAAAGCTCGCTCCCCTCTATGCGGAGCGAGAGCGACTAGCGAAGGCCAGGGATGATGCGCAAGCAAAGCGAGAACGATTTGAATCGTCCCCAGCGCGGCGAGAGGGGTTGATTGCGGAGGAACAGAGGGCGCTGGCGGAGTGGAAGGCGTTGGACAATCAGATCCGCGGCCTTCAGAACGCGGCCCGGCCCGTTTCAGTTATTGAATCCACCCGCGATGAGAGGCTTGGTCTGGTCGGGCAACTGGCCGCCGATGAGGCCGCAGACCTGGCCCGCCGCAGCGGTGAGGAATTCGTTCGCGAGCTCGAGCAGCAGAAGGCCCGGACGATCGAGATCGAGCGGTCCGCCGCCGTGGAGCGAATGCGGATCCAACAGGGCGATCACGCCGCGGCGCTGCTGGAGCTCAAGCACGCTCACGATGAGCAGCTCGCCGAGATCGGCCGGTGGAGGATCGAGCAGACCAAGAAAGCCACCGCCAGCCTGCCCACCGGCATCCCGCTGGCCGGGCCGATGATCTCCGGCGCCCTCACCGCACCGATCTCCGCCGTCGCCAGCGCTCGCGAGGCGGCCGCCGGCGAGCAGCACGCAGCGGCGATCGCCGCCGCCAATGCGCGCAATGCCCAGGCGGCCATCGATGCCAATGAGCGGGTGAAGTCGTCGATCGCGGACATGCGGGCCGAGTTGGCCGGTTTCACCCTCAGCGATGTGGAGCGTGAGGTATCCGCCTGGCAGCGCCAGAACAAGGACGCCACACAGGCCCAGATCGACCAGGTCCGCCGGCTCAAGACCGAACTCGCCGCGGCCTCCGATGCCAGGACGATGACGCAGGAGATCGACCGCTGGCGCGACAGCCTCAAAGGACCGGCCGAAAAATACGATGAGATCCTCGCCAAGCTCCGCACCTGGCGGGATGAGCAGAAAATCACCGGCGATGAGTTCGCGGCCGGCGTGGAGCAGGCCCAGGACCAATTGCGCTCGGCCCAGCAGAAACCCGAGCCGCAACAGAGCCGCATGGCGCAGTTCATCAAGGCCGGCAGCGCTGAGGCGGCGCGGTTCACCTTCCAGGCCGGCCGGCAGAAGGATGACGTGCAGAAGGATCAGCTCAATGTGGCCAAGCGACAGGAGACTCTCCAGAAGGAGATCCGCGATCGCCTGGCGTTCCAGGTTGTTGACATTGGATAGGGACACGAAACATGAGTTACTACACCACAGCACAGGCGGCGGCGATCAATCGGGCCAACCGGCCCATGGAATCGGCCGGCATCCCCATGAGCGATGAGCTCGAGGACATCCGCGATCTGATCGATGATGGCTCGATCGCCATTACGGCTGAGGCGGATGACATCGACTCGCTGGCCAAAGGCGGCGGCCACTTCACGCAGGATGCGGACCTCACGACGGGGCTCACCTTCGCCTATGACGCCGGCCGGTTCCACAACGGCCTGGCGATCGTCAGCGTCGCCGCCGACACGATCCTCCTGACGGCCAGCCAGACCAACTACGTGGAGGTCGATCGAGCGGGGACGGTCAGCGCCAACACATCCGGCTTCACCTCCGGCCGGTTGCCGCTGTACACGGTTGTGTGCGATGCCGGGGCGATCACGACGGTCACCAGCTCCAAGCCGCTGATGACGCTAATCGGACTGGCCGGGACGGTGGGGAGCATGCTCTCCACGGCCGCGGCGACCAAGGAGACGACGATCCAGCTCGGCACGATCAGCGCCACGACGACGATCCGGGCCATCTGCCCGGCCGTGGCCGGCGTGCTGACTAAGGCGTCGATCGCGGTGGGCACAACCATCGCCGCTGATGACACCGACTACTGGACGATCGGCATCGTCAACAAAGGACCGGCCGGCAGCGGCACAACCGCGATGGCCGACGCCGCCGACGATGCCAATAGCACCAAGGCCACGGGCGGCAGCGGCATCACCGGCAACGTCAAGCGCAACCTTACGCTCCACGGCACGCCGGCCAACCTGGTCACCGCCGCCGAGGACGTGCTGGAGATCACGTTGACCAAGGCCGGCAGCGCCGCCGACCTGGTCGGGGCGACGCTGCGGCTGGACTTTACATTCACGGCATAACCGATGACGACTTGGCTTAAAGTCCGGATGGTCAGTGAGACGTTCAAGGACGCCGGCAGAACGGCATCGGCGACGCGCGTCTTCGAGTGCGTGGCCCAGGGCTTCGCACCGGCCGATGAGGCCCTGAGCGCCTCGGCCGGCGGCGTGGAGGTCCCCGGCGACGACGACAGCTTCAGTGCCACGCGGGTGAACTGCCGGGTCACCGACCGCAATGTCGAGCGCAAGACGCCCAGTCACTTCACCGTCACCATCGAGTATTCCGACCCCACCAGCGGCAAGACCGAGAAGATGCTGATCGGAGCCGACGCGGGGATTGATGAGTCGAAGGAGGTTATGTGGGTGGAATACGCGATGGACGAATCGGACCCGCCCAAGCCGGTGCGAACGGCAGCCGGCGAGCCGTTCGAGCAGGGCCCGCAGAGGCCCGTGAGCATCAAGGTGTTTAACTACACCAAATACGTCAACGCCGCCACGAAGGCGAACCTTGAGGCGGCGGACGACACGGTGAATGCCGGCTCGATCAGCATCAAGGGCAAGACCCGCCTGCCTGACACGTGCTGGCTGGACGTGAGCGGCTTCGAGCAGGTGGGGGCCAACACGCACAAGGCCACGTACCAGATTAAATACAATCGCCGCGGCTGGATCGACCGCCCGCTGCATATCGGGCACTACGAGTTGATCGACGGCAAGCCTCAGCCCATCCCCGATGCGCTCGGGGGGACCATTGGTAAGGGCTGGCCGCTTAACGAGAACGGCACGCGCAAAACGAACATCACCGACACGCCCGAGACCCTCTTGTTCCGGCCGTTCGCCGCCAACGCCTGGTCGGGGGTGCCCCTGTCATGAGCGAGAGCGCACCAGCCATGTTCAGCCTCAGATCCGCCAAGCGGATCGCCGCCGCCGTGCGCGACTGGGAAGGCGACATTCGTCGCCGATCCGGCGCCGGCCTGGGCGAGTTGAAGTTGCGGCCGGGCCTGCCCATGCACGTCCGCGTCACGGGCGTCGAGAACGATTACCTCACCGTGAAGCGCGTGCATCCTGAGACCAACGCGATGGTGGGCGATGCGTTTAAGGCCGCCAAGCCGCGTGAGCTTCGGCATGATAAGAAGCATTACGATGGCATCACCACGCTGACTACGACGGACGCCCAGACCGTGGAGGTGGGCGATGGCACCGACACCGAGACGTGGATCGTCAAGCCTCCCTACATCCCCGACCCGGCCGATGAGGGCTACGAAGCCACAGAGCTGCTGGTGCTGATCGTCGCCGCCGGCATGGGGGCAACATTCGAGGACGGCGATCCCGCCGAGGACGTGCCCATCCACGCCGTAGACCTGAACATCGCCGGGCGAGTCTGGGGGCTGAGCACATGAGCTTGAGCGATTACAGATTCCACGTGTCGCCGCTGGGTTCATTCCTCATCTCACCATTGGGAGCCCGAGGGATTCCCGGCGGCGACCTGTATGTCGCGGGTTCATTCCAGCGGTGGAACGGTGCAGGATGGGATACGGTGGGGGGAGGGGCCGCTTGCCGACGCCTGATCAACTATCAGGGCGACCTGGTGGTCGGTGGAGATTTCAGCACGGTCAACGGCGGCACAGTGAGCGCCCGGCGCGTGGCCGCATGGGACGGCGCATCGTGGAGCACGTTCGGCAGCGAATGGCAGGGCAACGGTGTATGGGCCATGACCGTGTGGGATGGCAAATTGGTTGTGGGGGGTTCTTTCGGCACGCACACCGCCTATTGGGATGGCTCCAGTTGGACGGTGATAAACACCGGCCTATCGACAAACACCTGCGTCAACCTTTGCGTGCATGGCACCGATCTTTACGGCACTTTCCAGAACGACCGTATCAGGAGATGGACAGGCACCACGTGGCAGGCACTTGGCACCATCCAGCCCGACACTGCCAGCCACGGTTTAGTCAGCCATGCGGGAACCCTGTACGCCAGTGTCGCCGCAGGCACGGGCGACTACCGCGTTTATAGTTGGGACGGCTCATCATGGACCCAAGTCGGCAGCAGCTTCGCCGGCTATGTTCCGCACCTGGCGAGCATCGACGGCACGCTCTACATGGCTGGATTTTCCCAGAACACGCCAACGCAGATTGCCATCGTCGCGTACTGGTCAGGCTCATCATGGGTCACATTGGGGACGATCTCCGGCGCGTGGGCTAACCAGAGGCTCGGCATCTACAAAGGCAAGCTGATACTGGTCGGAGGCCAGGGCGGCAACAGAATTTTAGAATGGGATGGGTCAGCGTGGGGATGGCCAGTCCCACCCGGCGGCGGCGGCGGATACCAACCAACATCGGCCGCCGACATGATCGTCTGGCCATGACGCACGGAATTTCAGGGGCGGTTCGAGGGCCGATCGACGGCCCGTCGAACTGACAAAATGGCAGGAAAAAGCCGGGCAGCGGCCTCCCGGCTTCCGGTATGCGCCGTAGGCCCGTGCCAACTACGTGGCCCGAAATGCCAACTACCGTGGCCCGCTACAACCGTGCTCCCCGGATTTCCGGGCAC
>Ga0214473_10000892_pt1 | contig 40904 bp, 31 predicted proteins | sample RVTome_7_FD_203509 | JGI IMG/M metagenome (GOLD analysis project Ga0214473, IMG submission 203509) | Soil microbial communities from uranium-contaminated site in the Upper Colorado River Basin, Wyoming, United States - RVT98D197 | ecosystem: Environmental > Terrestrial > Soil > Contaminated >...
CCATTCAAGAGCGGGTGCGTCATGAAAGCTTCGACATCAAGCTGAACGTCGAAGGAGCGCTTCCTCTCCTCGCGGTGGACCGGACTGCCCTAGCCCAAGCCGTGACCAACCTCGTCGACAACGCCATCAAGTACTCCGGGGATTCGCGGAGAATATCGGTCAGCGCCTGCCTCGAGGAGCAGGCCGTGGCGATCGCCGTGCAGGACTTCGGCATCGGCATCAAAAAAGAAGATATCCCCAGGCTGTTCGAGCGTTTCTACCGGGGCGGCGACGAACTGACGCGGACGGTCAAGGGCAGCGGCCTGGGATTAACGCTGGTCAGAGAGATCGTTGCAGCCCACCGGGGAAAAGTCCATGTCCAAAGCGAGCCCGGGAAGGGCAGCGTGTTTTCGATCCGCCTGCCGCTTCCGCAAATCAAAGGGGGGCTGAAATGAACAGGATCCTGATCATCGAAGACGAGGAAAGCATCCTCATGCCGCTCGGGGACAATCTCAAGCTTGAAGGATATGAGGTCGCGTGCGCGAGGGACGGCCTCGAAGGTCTGTCCATGGCCGCCGAGCGTCCCTTCGACCTCATCGTCCTCGACATCATGCTGCCGAAGATGGACGGGTTCGAGGTCTGCAAACGGCTTCGTCAGGACCGGGTGATGACGCCGATCTTGATGTTGACCGCGAAAAGCCAGGAGATCGATAAAGTGCTCGGGCTGGAATTGGGGGCCGATGATTATGTCACCAAGCCGTTCAGCTCCCGGGAGCTTCTGGCCCGGATCAAGTCCATTCTCCGGAGGGCCAAGGAACCGCATCGGGGGATCGATTTCTTCCGGTTCGACGTGATCGAGCTCGATTTCGTCAAGTACGAAGCGAAAAAGCAGGGTCAGCCGATCCCCCTGACAGCGCTCGAGTTCGCCCTGCTCCATTTTCTCGTCCAGAACAAGGGGCGCGTGGTCCATCGGAATGAAGTCCTGGACAGCGTCTGGGGCAAGGATGTCTACGTCGACGCCCGGACCGTCGATAAGCATATCTCCCTTCTTAGAAGAAAATTCGAGGACGACCCCAAGGAGCCGAAATACATCCTGGGTGTGAGGGGGATCGGATACAAGTTCACGGGATGACCGATATTCATGGAATCTTCATAGAAGGGTCGCGAAAGCATCAAGCGCACGAGACGGCGCCGGGCTATCATTCCCCATGGAGATAAACCATGAGGAGGCTTGAATCATGAAACCAAAATTCATCATGTCTGTCATTATCGCCGCGATTTTGGCTTTGGCCCTTTCGAGCGCCGGCCAGCAGAGCGCCGAGCGGCTCTACAAATCGGGCCTTTATGAAGAAGAGGTGGGCGGGGACCTGCCGAAGGCCATCGGGATCTATCAGGACCTCCTGAAGCGGTTCCCGGATAGCCGCGGTATCGCCGCCATGGCCCAGCTCCATATCGGCCTGTGCCACGAGAAGCTGGGGGCAAAAGAGGCGGAAAAGGCCTTTCAAAAAGTGATCGACAATTACCCGGAGCAGTCGGAAGCGGTCCGGGAGGCCCGGGATAAACTCTCCCTGCTCCTTAAATCCCGCGCTCTCATGAAAACGGGGGATGCCGAATTCAGCCTCCGTCAGATTTGGTCGGGTCCCGGGACGGACACCATGGGGAGCGTCTCTCCGGACGGCCGATATCTCTCTTTTGTGGATTGGGATACGGGCGACTTGGCGATCAGGGAGATCGCCACGGGTTCGAACCGCCGGCTGACGAACAAGGGCTCATGGATGCAGTCCCCGGAATTTGCCCTGTTTTCGAAATGGGCTCCCGACAGCCGGAGAATCGTCTATCAATGGTACAACAAGGATGAAATTTATGAGTTGCGCATCATTGATATTAAAGACACAACCCCGCGTGTCCTCTATCGAACTCTCGAAAAAATGGAGTATGTCCACCCGTTTGACTGGTCTCCCGACGGAAAATCCGTTTTGGCAGGTTTCTTCAGGGTGGAGAACTCGACCGCCGAAGAGATAACCCAACTGGGCTTGATTTCCGTTGTCGAAGGTTCGGTGAGAATTATCAAAACTCAATTCGAAATTCATTCGGCAACTCCCAGGCCCTGGGGATTTGTATTCTCGCCGGACGGAAAATATATCGCCTACGACATTTCGCAGGAAGACCAAGCGTATGAAAAGCGAGACATTTTCTTGCTATCGACCGACGGAAACATAGAAACTCGATTGATCGAGCATCCAGCCGCCGACTCGGTCATCGCTTGGACGCCCGACGGCGAGGGCCTTCTGTTCAACAGCGACCGGACAGGGACTCAGGACGTGTGGTTCATTCGCGTCGCCGAAGGGAAACCTCTTGGAAACCCCCTGTTGGTCAAGGCTGGGGTGGGCTCGATATGGCCGATGGGAATCACCTCCCGGGGGGCCTTATTTTATGGGCTCCAGGGCGGGGGCTCCGATGTGTACGAGGTTAGCGTAGATCCCCGAACGGGAAAGATCTCGAGTCCGACAAAAAAGGCGGTTTTGCTTAACGAAGGGCACAACGCCTACCCTGATTATTCTCCAGACGGGAAGCACTTAGCGTATATCTTCACCGCGAGCATGCCGACAATTCAAGCCCGGCAGGTCCTCGGCATTCTTACCCTGGAAACAGGCCGAGTTCGTGAGCTGCATCCCGATCTGGCGACATTCGGCTATCCTCAGTGGGCGCCCGACGGCCGCACCGTTTCTGTTGAAGGAGCCGGCAAGGACAGTCGTCCGGGCATCTTCCGGGTTGATATTCAAACAAGTGTCGTTGTCCCTATTGTCCAGATCGATAAAGGAACGGAAATATACTCGCACCGGTGGTCCAAAGACGGGAAGACCATGTTCTATTCGACCGGCGATCGGGCTGGAAAAACGGGCTCTATTTTCGTCCATAATTTTGAAAGCGGACAGGAAGAGCGGATTTCCGGTTCCCCTTCTAATGCGCAGTGGATCGATATTTCCCCTGACGGGAAATGGTTGGCGCTTCTCAACAGGGACCAAAAAAGGGTGTTAAGGATCATGCCGACGTCGGGCGGAGACCCTCGAGAAATCTTTAGCTACGAGCAAGGTGGAAATTTTGTTATAACGCCGGCATGGAGCGCTGATGGACATTATATCTATATCTTCAAAAAGCAGGACGATCTCGGCAATATGTGGGATCTTTATCGTGTCTCCGCAGACGGAGGAGAAGCACAAAAAATCAACCTCTCGATGGCTCGATTCCGCCATTTCAGCGTCCATCCCGATGGACAGCGCATCGCTTTTTCGTCCATGGGCTCGAATCCTGAGCAATCCCAGGTCTGGGTCATGGAGAATTTCCTGCCCGTCGAGAAGAAATGAAAGGAGGGGGCGTCATGGATCTTCTGGGGATGGCCGATCCAGGTATTCTACCGACCGACGCGCTGACGGGCCTCGCCTATGGGATGATCAAAATCTTGGCCTACGGCGCTATGGGGATCGTCTTCGCGGGAATCGTCATTACTTGCTGGTGCGATCTTTTCGAATGCAATAAATGGAGGCGCTGCCAAGGCCGGACGGAGGTCTGGCGGCTGATGCACTGAACTTTCTGCTCTTCTGGTCCTCCCTGCCCTCTGCGGTGGCATTCCTGCCGCCGGAAAGATCTTCAATTCTCAACCCAATCGCAACGTCTTTTTATTGACTCGCGATGTTCGCGGGTATAACCTTCCTATCAACCAACGGGGAAGAGCATCATGAGACTTGACTGGCAAAGACGGGCAGTCATCCTCTTCGCCGTATCTCTCCTGATCTTGAGCGTCATCCTCGTTTTTTTCGCCATCCGAGAGGCCGGAAGGGAGAAACTGCTCAAGGAGAATGAGATCGAGGGCGCGCGGCAACGGCTCGTCGAAACGATCGACGGCCGGGCGAGATCGCTCGTCAGCGAAGCCGAGAATCGCGTTCTTGAAGCCGTAAAAAAGGGCTTGAAAGAACCCCTGACCGGCGTGCCCCTCATATCCGAGGTCTTTTTCGTCGATGACGAGGATCAAGTCGCTTTTCTCGGCGCCAAGCCGCTTTATCTCCTTCCGGGAGAAAAGCAGAGATCCAGGGAGATCGGGCGCTTTTTGGAAAACGATGAGCGCTGGAAACGGGCGGAGGCGGCGGAGTTCCGGCTGAACGATCATTCCCAGGCTGCCGCTCTTTATCAGGGTTTGGCGGCCAAGACCGCCGACCCTGCCCTGGATGCCCTTCTCCTGAACCGGCTGGCCAGGTGTTTCGCGAAATCGGGGCAACACGAAAAAGCCCTCGCCGCATACAAGCGGCAACTCCAAATCGGCCTTCCCGAACTCACCTCCGAGGGCATCCCGCTCGAGATCACCGCGATGTACCAGATCGGGAATATCCATCTCCTGAGAGGGCAGGGAGCCGAGGCGGCCGGGGCCTTTCTCGAGCTCGATCATGGTCTCCTGGATGCGAAGTGGGCTCTGAGCAGGAGCCAATATGAATCCTTCAAGAAATTGGCGGAGGACAGGTTCCGGACGGCTGCCGGAGAGTTGAACGCCTCTCTCCGGGCGGACTGGGACGGCCGGCTTCAGGATCTGAAAAAGATCGAGGCAGAACGGCTGGCGAAAACGGGGATCCTGGAGAAGGTCCGCGAACGGATCATCCCGCGAATGCGGTTCGAAGCCCGGGAAACGGATGCTGACTCCGGGAGATTCTTTCGCATCGCCGAGCCGCTGGATTCCGGCCTTCTTCTGGCCTCCTTTCTTCCCTTAGACAAGAACACCATGCTCGGCATGCTCCTCGATCCGGAAGCCTTGGCCCGCGCTCTCTTCCCTCCAAGCACCGGCAAACCTGAAGCTGACGAAGGCATGTCCGTCGCGATCGTCGATGGATCCGGGAAGGTCGTCGTCGGCCAAGGACTTGGCTCCACTGAAGCATCGGAGAAAAGCGGGGATCCCCAACTCGTCTTCACGGGCGCATTCGCCGACTCATTCCCGCCGTGGGCGATCAAAATATTCCGGAGCGGTGTCGGCGCGGCGGAGAAACAGTTCCGGTTGCGAAGGGCCATCTTTGTCCTGTCTCTCGCGGCCGTCATCGCGGCCCTCTTTTTCGGCGGTTTTTTGGCCATCCGGAGCACGGCTAAGGAATTGAAACTGGCCAAGCTGAAATCGGATTTCACGGCGACTGTCTCTCACGAATTCCGGACTCCCCTGACATCCATCCGCTACATGGCCGAACTCCTGCAGAGAGGCCGCGTCGGCGATGAGGCGAGAAAACAACAATATTACGAGACGATCACGGCTGAAAGCGAGCGGCTGAGCCGGCTCGTCGAGAATCTCCTCGATTTCTCCAAGATCGAAGCGGGCATGAAGGAATACAGGTTGGAGGAGGCGGACATCGCGGCCCTGGCGGCCGAAGTGGCCGGCCGGTTCCGCCAGCAGGCGGCCTTCAAGGATTTCACTCTGGAGACGGAGATCGCGAGCGACCTGCCGTTTATCCGGGCGGACAAGGACGCCCTCGGCCGGGCGGTGCTCAATCTCCTCGATAACGCCGTGAAGTATTCGGGCGGAAACCCTCGCGTCATCCTGCGGGCATGGTCCGGGGAGGATTCCGTCAATCTCCAGGTCGAGGATCACGGGATCGGTATCGCCAAGCCCGACCAGAAGAAAATCTTCGAAAAATTCTACAGGTCCGAGAGCGCACTGGAGAGCGACGTCAAGGGTAGCGGCATCGGACTCCCCCTGGTCGAACACGTCGTCCGGGCGCATGGAGGAAAGGTCCTTCTCGAGAGCGAACCTGAGAAAGGGACAAGGGTGACGATCCAGCTTCCGGTCAAGCCGCCTGAAGAAAAGAAGGAGGGCGAGAATGGATAGGATCCTCATTGTCGAGGACGACAAGGCCATCCTCATGGGTCTCCAGGACGATCTCCAATTCGAGGGCTTTGAAGTCGCCACGGCCTCGGACGGGAAAGGCGGCTTAAAGCAGGCCTTGGATGGGGGCTTTCAGCTGATCATCCTGGACATCCTGCTGCCGGGCCTTAATGGATTTGAGGTCTGCAAGAAGCTCAGGGAAGCGCACGTCAAAACGCCCATCCTCATGGTCACCGCGGCCAAAACGGAGGAGATGGACAAAGTGGTCGGCCTGGAGCTCGGCGCCGACGATTATGTCACCAAGCCCATCGGCTCGCGGGAGCTAGTCGCCCGGGTGAAAGCGATCTTGAGGCGCGCGCGAAAAGAAGACGAGCCGAGCGATGTCTATAAATTTGGCGACGTTGAGATCGACTTCAAGAGCCATGAGGTCTTCAAGCGGGGCAAGGAGCTGGCATTGACAGCCTTGGAATTCAACCTACTCCGATTTCTCATCGCCCGCCGCGGTCAGGTCGTGACCAGGGACGAGATCCTCGACGAGGCCTGGGGGAAGGCCGTCGTCGCCTACCGGACCATCGATCCGCACATCGCCCACCTGAGGAAGAAGATCGAGGACGACCCGGCCCGTCCCGTTCACATCCTCAGCGTCAGGGGTGTCGGGTACAGATTCGTGGCCTGAACGGACGGCCATGAAAGCTCATCGATATCGCAACGGGGGCTTAACCCCCCGGCCCAGGGGATGTCTTATCATATCCTTGTGCGATCACCACAGGGAGGTTTGAAAATGTCTCAAAGAAAAACGATGAGTTGGATGGCGGTCCTCTTGGCAGCTTTCCTGGTCAGCGTTTTTGCCACGGCGAAGGTCCAGTCTAATTCTTCCCAGCAGTCAGCCGAAGATCTTTACCAGGCCGCCCTCTTGAAGAAAGAGGCGGAAGGAGACCTGAGCGGGGCTATCAAGCTCTTTCAGGGCATCATCGTGAAGTTCCCCGATAAGAAGGACGTCGCGGCCAAGGCGCTGCTACAAATTGGCATGTGCCACGAAAAGCTGGGCAACCAAGAAGCTCTGAAGGCCTACCAGCGGCTTATTGCCGACTATCCCGGGCAAAAAGAAGAGGTGGCCCTGGCTAAGGAAAGACTGGCCGGGCTCGCAAAAATCACCGAGCCGGCCCCGCGAAAACCCATATTCCGAAAGATCCGGACCCCGTTCGGTATTCCCGATTGGAGCGGGGGAGGGCTTTCTCCCGACGGGAAAATGCTTGCCTTCGGCTCTCAAAACTTTATCTGGACCGTTCCGATTCCTGGAAATGTTGATCCCGACCTGGCCGGTGAGCCGAACAAATTGCCAGGAACGGTCGGTGCCCTGGGCCAAGGCCTGATATGGTCCGGCGATGGCCGTTGGATCGCCTTCAGCCGGGCGTTTCATTTGGCCGGCGGGGGAACAATCAAGTTCAATCCGGAGGAGTCCTACGTTGATGTGATCTCCTCATCAGGCGGGGAGCCAAGAAGGATCGCCATCCCCCAGTGGGTGGCTAATTTGGGTGCTACTTACCGCGAACTGGGTTTATCGCCCGATGGAAAAACCGTCGCGTTTGACTCAACGGGACAATTGTTTACGGCTTCCGTCGAAACCGGGATTATTAACCAGATCACCAAGGATGGAGGAACGGTGCCCTCTTACTCACCGGACGGCACGAAGATCGCTTATGTAACGCCCATAATTATGCAAGGGAACCCTTCTCTCCCCCGAAACGATCTCTGGGTAATCCCTGCCGCCGGCGGTGATCCGTTGAAGATCAGCGGCGATCTGCCGGAACTGATCAGGGGTTCCATTTGGTCCCCCGATGGAAGGATGATCGCCTATCTCAGGCACGACGTTTCGACAAAGCCGAGATCGGAGGTTTGCATCGTTCCCGTATCGGAGGCAGGCAGTCCCGTCGCCGCACCGGTCCAAATCGCGCTTCCTTATTTTTCCCGCGATAGATTGGCAGGATGGACGCCGGATAACAAGATCGGCATCATCTTTTCAATGCCGCTTCATGATTACGTGTATACAGTCCCTGTTTCCGGCGGTAAGGCCAGCCAGGTGAGCCCGCTCGACGGACTTGCCGAGCATCCGCAATGGTCGCCGGACGGGAAGCGGATCTATTTCCGATGGGAGGACGGCCGATTGGGCTCCGTGCCCAGCGAGGGCGGGAAGCTGAGCATTCACCCCGCTCTAACGGGCGCTCTGGGCTCCGGCTTTTTTATGCCTCATCCGGTCGGAGGAAACTCGATCTCGCCGGATGGAAAATCTGTGGTGTTTTCCGCCGGAACAGCTTCGGGAGGGGTGCAAATATGGACGATTCCCGTCGAGAAAGGGGAGCCTAAGCAAATCACGAAAGGAAATGGCCCAAAATTCCCATGCTGGTCTCCGGACGGAAGGTGGATCGCCTATATGGATTCAGAAGATATTACTGACAAAAAGAGTATTACCGCAATCTATAAAGTTCCAGCGGAAGGCGGAGAGTCCAGGAAAGTCACGGCGGAATCCGCCCAAGTCGCGTGGGCGGATATCGATTGGTCTCCGGACGGGAAATCAATGGCCTTTTTTTCCAAGGAAGCGGCAGCGCCAGCGGGCACATTGAACGTCATCCCGCTCGAGGGCGGCGAGCCGCGAATGATTTGCCGAGTCCAGGATGTCAGCCACCAATCGGATCTGGCCTGGTCTCCGGATGGACAAAAGATCGCTTTTGTCTCCCAGGGAAAGATATGGGTAGTCCCGGCGGAAGGCGGCGAGCCCGTCGAAGTGAAGTTGGACGTCGATGCCGAGGCCATCAAGCTCGACTGGTCTCCGGACGGCCAGAAGATCGCGTTCACCGGCAGCAGCGGCGGGGACAAGGAATTCTGGTTCATGGAGGACTTCCTGCGTTTATTGAAGAGATGAATCTCATCCGGAGTTTGACGCCGAGGGGCGGTTTGGTTTAGATTGCCGGGTGATGTCCACTCGGCGGTTTCGGGAACACCTACGAGAACCGGGTGCCGCTCCCCGATCTTTCGCGGTCGTCTTGGCCGCGGCGCTCGTTTGGGCAACTGCATGCGCGCCCGGCGGGACGGCCCGGTCGGGTTCGCGCGCTATCCAACTCAGTCCCTGCGGGCGCGCTTTTGTGTTCGTGGACCACGGCCGGCCCGCGGCCGCGATCGAGATCCCCGAGGGAGCGGGGGACGTCGACCGGCGGGCCGCCGAGATCCTGCGCTCCTCGGTCCTGAAAATGAGCGGGGTGGACCTGCCCATCCGGGCGGCGGGAGAGCCCGGCCGGCCCGGCGTCGTCGCTATCGGCTTTCCCCAAAAGGACCTGCCCCCCGTCCTCGTCTCCTCCCTCCCCTCCCTCCGTCACGACGGCTTCGCCATCGCCACGTCCACCGGCAACCTTTATATCGCGGGAGGCGGCGGCAAGGGTGTCATCTACGGCGTCGTCCACATCCTCGAAAAATACTTCGGCTGCCGCCGATACAGCCCCTCGGCCGAGGTCTTCCCTCAGCGGAACGATCTGGCCCTCGGCTGTACCTTCGAGGTCGACAACCCGGCCAACGAGGTCCGCATCGTCTATGGCGAATTCGCCCTCGATCCCGACTATCGCGATTGGATGCGGCTCCATGTCCAGGACGACCTCTACGGGACGGGTTACTATGTCCATACGTTCCAGAAACTCGTTCCCTGGCAGACTTTCTTCACCGCCCACCCCGAATATTTCGCCCTGATGAACGGAAAGCGGATCATCGACCAGCCCTGCCTGTCGCGGCCCGAGGTCTTCGATATCGCCGTCGCCAAACTGCGCGAGGAGATGGCCGCCCAGCCCGACAGGATGATCTGGTCGGTCAGCCAGAACGACAATTTTTCCTACTGCCAGTGCCCCGAATGCCTCAAGATCATCGAAGAAGAGGGCTCGCCCGCCGGGCCTATCATCCGCTTCGTCAACCGCGTCGCCGCCCTCTTTCCGGATAAGACGATATCGACGCTGGCCTACCAGTACTCCCGAACGGCGCCGCGCCTCGCCCGGCCGGCCCCGAACGTCGAGGTCATGCTCTGCACGATCGAGCTCAACCGGAGCCTGCCCATCGCCGACGACCCGTCGAGCGCTTCATTCGTCCGCGATATCGAGGAATGGGGCCGGATCTGCGGCAACATCTACCTCTGGGATTACACGGTCAATTTCTCCCACCACGTCTCTCCCTTCCCGAACCTCCACGTTCTCCAGCCCAACATCCGGTTCTTCGTCGGCCAGGGCGTCCGCAAGCATTTCCAACAAACGAACACGAGCCCGGGACACGAGTTCAGCGAACTCAAGTCTTACCTGCTGGCCCGGCTCCTTTGGGATCCGGAGACCGACGTGGACTCGATGATGGACGACTTCCTCAACGGCTATTACGGGAAAGGCGGGCCGTTCATTCGGAAGTACATTGACACCCTGCGCGCGGCGCTCGGGCGGACTGGCGCGAAACTCGACATCTACGAACCGCCGGCGGTCCACGCCGAAGGTCATCTTTCCGCGGCCGATGTCACGGTATACAACATGCTCTTCGACAAGGCCGAGGCCGCGGCGGCCGGCGACCCCGCCGCTCTCGCCCGGGTGAGAACGGCCCGCCTACCCCTGATGTACGCGATGCTCGAAATCGGCAAGGACGACATGTTCGGGCCGCGCGGGTTCTACAACGAGAGCGGCGGCCGGTTCTCCGCCAGACCGGAAATGGTCCGCCTCCTCGAGGACTTCCAGTCCCGGGCGGAGGTTGGAAACATACGGACTCTCAGCGAGGCCGGCCTGACCCCTACTGCCTACTATGACGCCGCCAAACGGTTCATCGACGTCCAGGTCGACGGCAATCTAGCGTTCCGGAAGCCGGTCGAATCTGCCCCTCAGCCATCGTCGAAATACGCCAGGGGGGACATGGCCGTCCTGACCAACGGCGTGCGGGGCGCGAGCGACTTCAAGGTCCACTGGTTGGGCTGGGAGGGCGTCAACATCACTCTGAACGTCGACCTCGGCAAGCCCGTCGCGGCGCGAGAGATCTCGTTGAGCACGCTCTCCGACGAGCGGAGCTGGATCCTCCACCCGGACCGGGTGACATGCTCGATCTCCTCGGACGGAGTCTCTTTCCGGGAGGTCGGGACCAGGGCCCTCAGGGGAGGCCACCAGGGTGAGGAAAGCATCCATGCCTTCTCCTTTACGGATGACATGAGCGATCTGGGCACATTTACCGGGGTCCGCTACGTCCGATTCTTCATCGAGGGAACTAAGCGCCTGCCCGACTGGCACCCATCCGCCGGCGGGCTCTCCTGGGTCTTCGTCGACGAAATCGTCGTCCGCTGACAGCCGTAAACCGCCTATGACGCGGACACGTACGGGATCGTCTGGGGGCCCTCGGGCATGACGCAGATGGACGCGCCGCGGCCGTATTTGCCGACGAGTTCCACGACCGTGTCCTCGATACGGCAGCAAGGGATGAGCAGGGCGCTCCGGATCTCATCGTCCGTCAGGCCGTCGGACCGCACGTAAACGTCGGCCTTGAGCAGGATGAGCGCCTGGATATGCGCCTGCCACTGGTCCTGTTCGAGGAAGCCGGGCGCGCAGATCCTGGCCAGCAGTTCCCGGGGACTTTTCGACTCCCGCAGGATCTGCCCATAGAGCCCATGCTCGGGGAGCCCGTCCCAACAGCTCGTGGCGATGAGGATCGCCCCGCCGGGCTTGACGATCTGATCGGCCGCCCTCATCCCTTTCACGGACTGGTAGAGGTTGATGTCGAGCGGGTAACCGGAATTGGTCGTAACGACGATATCGAACGGCCCCTCGACGGCGACCATGGCCGAACGCTTGACGAAAGCGCAGCCGGCCGCGTGGGCCTGGTCCAAGTCGCCGGCAAAAACCCCGGTCACGGCCTTGTCGCGGTTGAGGGTGACGTTGAGGAGGAAGAGGCGGCCGGCCTGGCCCGCGACTTCGCGCACTTCTTCCCATATGGGATTTCCCTCGGTCACACCCCAAATGGCTTTCGGGTGGCCGACCATCCCGGCGTCGTGGTTGCCGAGGACGGTGCGTTGACCGGCCATTCCGGGCATGATGGCCTTTCCCCCTCCCGAGAACCCGGCGAAAAGGTGGGGCTCGATGAAGCCGGTCAGGATCTTCAGGTCGCATCGCATGAGCTCGGCGTTGAGCCAGGTCTCGTGGCCTTTTGACGTGACGCCGACCCAGACTTGGGTGGCTGGGTCGAAAGTATCGTTCTGGACGATCCGGCGGCGTTCGAAAATGGCGTCGCCGGCCATGCCCCGGAGCTCGGCCTCGGTGTTGGGCCGGTGAGTGCCCAGGGCGTTGAAAAGAACGACCTCGATGCCGGGGACGGCGTCGAGGACCTCGAGAACGGCCCCCAGCATCAACGGATTGGGCGCGGGACGGGTGATGTCGCTGAAGATGACGCCGACCCGCATGCCGGGGCGGACGAGGTCGCGTAGAGGCGGCGAGCCGATGGGCGCGCGCAGGGCGTCGCGCACGGCGGCCTCCGGATCAGCCAGGGCCGGGACGAACGACGGCTCGACGACGGTGACGTTGAGCGAATCGTCGAGCTCGATCGGGAGCCCCGTTTTTCCATAGGCTAGTTTGATACGCATCTCGGGGCTATTCTACATCAAAGAGGCTCATGCTCGAAGGACGACGAACACGGGGGACACGCACCGCTTCTCTTGAAGCGGTGCGTGTCCCCTTTCTTGGCGACTTCGTCAGAGTTCATGTGGACTAGCGCTCATCAAAAGCTGTCAGGCCGTAGAGGCCGGCCGCGGCGCGACTCGGCACGCCGCGTTTTGAATTGCGGCCGGCAATCGGTTATGATGAGGAAGGATTCCAACAAGTTTCGAGGAGGTATGACGATGCCCGTCTCCTACAAAGACCTCGGCCTGGCCAACACCAACGACATGTTCCGGCGCGCCTTCGCCGGACAGTACGCGGTCCCGGCCTACAACTTCAATAACATGGAACAGCTCCAGGCGATCATCACGGCCTGTGTCGAGACGCGCTCGCCCGTCATCCTCCAGATTTCGAGCGGGGCCCGGAAATACGCCAACCAGACCCTCCTCCGCTACATGGCCGAGGGCGCGGTCCGGATGGCCCGGGACATGGAGAAAGGGATGGGCTCGGACCGGGAGATCCCCATCACCCTCCACCTCGACCACGGCGACACCTTCGAACTGGCCAAGTCCTGCATCGACAACGGATTCTCGTCGGTCATGATCGACGGCTCCCATCTCCCTTTCGAGGAAAATATCGAGCTGACGCGGCAGGTCGTCGACTACGCCCGGACGCGCGACGTCTCGGTCGAAGGCGAGCTCGGCCGCCTGGCCGGGATCGAGGACCATGTCCAGGCGGATAAATCGACTTACACGCATCCCGACGAGGTCGTCGATTTCGTCCGCCGCGCGACCGTCGACTCGCTGGCCATCTCCATCGGCACCTCCCACGGCGCCTATAAGTTCAAACCCGAGCAGTGCACGCGCGACGCCCGGGGCATCCTCGTCCCGCCGGAGCTGCGGTTCGACATACTGGCCGAGATCGAGAAAAAGATCCCCGGCTTCCCTATCGTCCTTCACGGCTCCTCTTCGGTCATCCAGGAGGCCGTGGCCACGATCAACAAGTTCGGCGGCAAAATGAAGGACGCGATCGGTGTCCCGGAAGACCAGTTGCGGCAGGCGGCGCGCTCGGCCGTCTGCAAGATCAACATCGACACCGACGGCCGGATGGTCATGACGGCCACGATCCGTAAGATTTTCGCCGAGTCGCCCGGGGAGTTCGACCCGCGCAAGTACCTGGGCCCGGCCCGGACGGCCCTGGTCGAGATGTACAAGAGGAAGAACCGCGAGGTTCTCGGATCGGCCGGGCGCTATGGGACAGAATTCTGAGGCCGGAGGCTATTTTTTGCCCGGACGATAGACGCTGAGGATCCTCTCCCGGAGTTTGGCGATCCCATCCGGGATCTTGCTTCGGGCGATCCCCTGGGCGAGGCCGGTCAGTCCAAGGGGGACGTGGCCCGGGTCCGTATAGAGATGGTAGACGGCGAGCAGGCCACCGTCCTCGAATTTGCGGATGAACCAGAAGCCGGACGTGTCGGCGATCGTCTTGCTCGGCTTTAGCTCCGGCCAGGGGAGCTTTTCCCAGGCCACTTCGAACCCGGATTCATATCGCGTGGAGGTATACCTCAAACGATACTGCTTTTTGACGCCGAGGGGCAGGTGGAGCTTGACCTCTACGACGGAGCTCGGGCCGGTCGCTTCGCAGATCCGGACGGCGCCGACGTTGGGCATGTAATCGGCGTAGCAGCCGTAGTCCGTGAGGACCGCGAAGGCCTCGTCGAGCGACCCCCGGAGGATGCCGACCGCCTCGTAGGTCCTCCCCTTGCGGCCGGGGTTCGGGAGGTCCCGGAGGACGATCTTGCCTTTGAGAATAAGGGCGCGCTCTCCGGGCGAGAGGGCGGTTTTCCGGTTCGGCTCGCCGACCTGGATGCCAGCGGCCCGCGTCGGCGCCGGAGTGAATAACGGGAAAAATGCCGTTGCCAGCAGAAGCGCCGACAATAACACCTTCTCTCCTTTTTTCTCCATGGCGGCCCCCATTCTCCGCCATCGGAGGCGAAATTTCAATAAAATGACGGTCGTGCCACGATCTCTCGTATAATGGGAGGTAACGGTCAGATTGTTCCAGAGCGCGCCCCCGCCGAAATGACGGGCGGAGGAGCGCGGCCTATTTTTTGACCGAGAGCGTCCCGGCCGGCTAGAGGATGAGCTTGCCGATGCCGATGAGGAACAGGATCGCCCCGAAGGCGAGAACGTACTTGAAGGGAATGGCCAGGCCTTCCTTGACGTGGACGACCCAGACGTCCCGTTCGTAGCTCGCGCCCGTCTCGCCCCGGTACGTTTCCTTGATCTCCTCGACGATCCTCTGGACCGTGTCGAGCTTGGCCTTATGCTTGTCGATGGCGGCGCGGATCTCCTGCTGTTCGGCGGACGTCAGGGTCCTCTCGAAGACCTTGTCCTGCTCGGAGAACCTCAGCGCGCCGTCCACCTGGATGAAGAATACGACGAGCGGGATACCGATGGCGATGAGCATCAGGAGAAGCCCCTGGCTGCGGCCGTCACCACGCTGCCGTGTCCGTTTCGCCTCGGGGATGAACCGGGCGTCCCAATCGTCTCTCTTGGCCATGGGCGTCCTCCTTCATGAGTTTTGTCGGAATTCCGGGGGCGCGGCCCCAAAATATCTTTTACCAGGGGGGAAGTCAACGCGGAAAAGCGGAGGGAAGCTTCATCCGCCGCAGAAGGCCCTGATATCGCGGGTCGTCCCGCAGTGTATCGAAAATCGGGTCCACGCCGAGATAAGACATGTTCTGGTCATGGGCTTGGTAAGCCTTCTCCAGCCAGTCGAGGGCTTCGTCGTTCTTCCCGGCACGGGTAAAGAGCGTCCCAATTTGCCAGGGCGAAACATACGTTGTCTTTGAGCGCGCGGCCAGCATCTCCGCCACGCTCCGCAGCGCGCCGCTGTAACCGCCCGCCTCGAACCCGCGGACCAAGGCCTTCTCGGCCTCCTGATCTCCCCTCGCGGCATAGGACGCCTTCCACACCTCCAGCGCCTCCTTGTCCATATGTTTCATATGGAGGGCCGAGCGGAGGGTGGAAAGGGCCACTAAGTCGTTGGGAGAGGTTTTGAGCGTGTCGTGGAGCAGCGCGATCGCGTCGTCATACCGGCGCACGTACATCAAATCCATGCCATAGATAGCTTGGAAAAGCGCGTTGAGCGGGTCCAATTCCAGCGCTCGCTCGATCTGCGCTATCGCTTCCTCTGGACGCCCCAAGATGTTCAATAAATGTGAATAATAGGCCCGTGGATCCGGAAAGTTGGGGTTGAGATCGATCGCCCTGCGGAACTCCGTCTCCGCGCCTTCCCAATCCCAATCCGCCCATGCTCTGATGTTCGCCAACACGTAATGACCTTCCGCGAGCGTGCTATCCAATTCCAGGGCTTTCGCCGCTGCCGCCACCGCTCTCGGCGTTGTCTCACTCGCCGGAGCCAATCCCTGTTGCTGGCGTCCGAGCCAGACGCTGGCGATTCCCGCATAGGCCAAGGCGTAGTTGTGATCTTTGTCCAGGGCCAATTCGAAGTACTGGAGCGCGCTCTCGAGGTCCGGTCGAGTCAGCCTGTAAAAGTGAAACTGACCCTTGAGATAGGCCTCGTGGGCCTGGGGATTGACCTTGCGGGCACTGGCCAAGCGCACCTCGTCCTGTGGCGTGAGCTTCACTCTCACTTCGCGAGTGACCGCCGACACGATCTCGTTTTGCAGGGACAGGACGTCGCTCAGGTCGCGCTCGTAGCTATGGGCCCAGATCTGCGCATCGGTTGCGGGATTGATCAGCTGGGCGGTGATGCGCACGCGGTCCCCCGATCGCAGAACGGCGCCCGTGATCAGCACGGCGACCTTCAACTCCTGGGCGATCTTTTGCAAGGGTGTTTTCGATCCCTTGAAGCGCATCATCGAGCTCCGGGCGATAACCCGTTTTAGGCCGGCGAGCTGTCCGAGATCGGTGATCAGCGCCTCTTGCATTCCGTCGGAGAAATACTCTTGTTGGGGATCTCCGGAGAGATTCTCGAAGGGGAGGACGGCGATAGAGTCAAAGGCCAGGCCGGTCTGGCGAAAAAAAAAGAACACGGCCAGGGCGAAAAGGACGATGAGACCCCCAAGCCCCGCGTAGGCGTAGATTTTCTTGAGGCCGAGGATCCGGCCTCGGAACAACCCCAGTTGCGCCTTGAGCGGCTTAAGCCCTTCGACTACGGCTCTTAAGTCTTCCAAGAGCTCTTCCATACTCTGATAGCGGTCGGCAGGAATCTTGGCTAATGATTTGCCGATGACCTGTTCAAGCCCCTTCGGCAAGTCCTTCCGATGCTTGGAAACCGGCTCGGGCTCTCGGTTCAATATGGAATGGATGATGGACTGATCATATTCGCCCTTGAAGGGAAGCTGGCCGGTGAGCATTTCGTACAGCACGACGCCCAGTGACCAGATGTCCGTGCGATAATCGACAGGCTGACCCCGGGCCTGTTCCGGCGACATGTAGGCCACTGTCCCCATGGTTTTCGCTTCCTTGGTGATGAGCGATCTTCCCAAAGCCTTGGCCAGGCCGAAATCCATGACCTTGGCCGTACATCTCTCCGTCAGCATGATGTTGCCGGGTTTGATGTCCCTGTGGATGATCTTTTTTTTATGGGCTTCGACCAGCCCCTCGGTCATCTGGATCGCGATATCCAACGCCTCGGCGTGAGGAAGAGGCCCTCTCAATATCTTCTGCCTGAGGCTCTCGCCCTCGATACATTCCATGGCGATGAAGAGTCGATTCTCTTCTTCGCCGATCTCGTAGACCGTGCAAATATGATTATGGGAAAGCGCCGCGGCGGCTTTGGCCTCCCGGATAAAACGTTCTCGGGCCTCGGGGTCTTCGGTCAGCTCCGGAGGCAGAAATTTCAGGGCGACCAGCCTCTCGAGCTTGGTATCCTCGGCTTTGTAGACGACCCCCATGCCGCCTTTTCCCAACTCGCTGATAATCCTGTATTTTCCGGCAATGATGCGTTCCCGGCCCGGGACCTTCGAGTGCGTCCCCGCGGTCATGGTTTTGGATAAAGTGTCCCCCTCAAACGGGCGGATCCGAGTGGCGCATTTCCCGCAATAATTGGTATCGGCGGGATTTTCGTAATGACACTTCGGGCAATTCGTAGTCACGGCTTATCCCCGATATCCGGCGGTCCTATTTCCAGATCTCCTGGAGGAAGGGATATTGCGTCTTGAAGCCCAGGATGGCCAGGTAGAGCCCGTAGTCCGGGTAGTTCCTCCGCAGCTCCCTCAGGTTCTCCATGGGGTCGTAGGGCGTCCCTTCGGGGATCTCGTGGCCGACGCACTCGGAAAGGAGGTGGAGCTTTTTCGACATCCAGGCGTCGAGGGTGACCGGTAGGCGGAACGGCTCGAGCCCTTCCAGCCTCTCGTCGCGGCCGATGATCGGCTGGGTGATGATGAAAGATGCCCCGGCGTCCACCTTCCGCTTCATTTTTTCTAACTCGGAGTCCTGTGGCTCATAGGGATTGAAAGCGACGCCGCAGGTGAACTGGCCTGGAAACTCCCGGTCGATGTAGCGGAGGAGCTCGACCGATGTCACGGTCACCGCCTCGACGCCGATCTCGGCCGGCTCGAGCCGATGGAGCCGCTGGCTGCCGTCGCCGGAGACGGCCAGCAAATACTTGCCTCCGACCGCCTTGAACGCAGCCAGGGTCTCGTCGAGCTCCTTCTTGGGGTGGAACGTGTTGAGGTGGACCATCAGCTGTTCCGGATGGACGGGCAGTCCCATGAGGTCGATGGTCTCCAGGGCCCCGTAGCTCAGCAGGCCCATGGGGTTGTCCGTGATGCAGACGATCCAGTCCGCCTCCACGACCTTCTTATATTTCTCCTCGAAGGTCCGGAGGTCCTTCTCGATGTCCTCGGAGTTCCGCTTGGGCGTCTGAAGCTCGACGTGGAAGATCTCGTTCTCGATATGGCGCCGCACCGCCGCCTCAGGCATAGAATTCCTTGAGCCGCATGAGCGTGTCGTAGCCCTCGAGCTTGAGAATGTCCTCCAAGCAGGCCAGGGCCGGATGGCCCGCCGGCAGGATCTCGTACTTGCGGACGGTCGAGCCGATGATCGTGTCGAGGCCTCGGGGCATGGCCAGTGTCAGGAAGGCGCTCTCCAAGGGCCCTTTCACGGGCGACCCGTCCGCCCGTTTCGAGGGGAGCATGACCGTGAAGTTGCTCAGCCCCACCGATATGTGGACGCCGGCGAAAAACCTGTCGGCGTGGATGAGGGCGAGGGACTCCAGCACGCGCATGAGCTGGCCTTCGCAGTCGCTCCCGATGGGGGCGATGCCCGGGTCGATTATGGCCTGGTCGTTCGTGAAGCTGGGGATCCGCCGATGGGCCTCCTCGAGCAGGGCCCGGGCCGTCCGCCGGGTCTCCTCGGCGGTCCGGTTGGCGCTGGCGCAAGTCGCGCCGCTCTCGAACCTCTCCGAGGCCATGAGGATGGGAATGAACGGCCGGACCGCCCAGAGGTCGAACATCTGGAAGCGGAGCGGCGAGATCGAGTTCAGGACCGGCCTCTTCCCGCCTGCCCGCCCGGGATCGTAAGCCCGGAGGCCGGCCTCGGCGATGGCCGGGTCCGGCGTATCGATGGACAGGGGTTTGGCCGTGACCGACTGGATCCGGCGGACCAGGTCGGCCATGAATTCGGGGGACCGCGCCCCGACGTTCACGTCGATGTAGGCGGCGCCCTTCTCGTCCTGGCCCCGGGCCAGCTCGAGCAGGCCGGGAACGTCGTTCTCGTCGAAAAACTTCTTCGTCGAGGGCACGGAATCGTTGATCGACTCGCCGATGATCGTCAAGCCGGGAATGGCCATGTCGGTATCGCTCCTTCCGCGGACGAAAATCTCCTCAACTGAGCCCGCTCAAGGTAGCACATCTGAGGGGAGATTCTCAAGCGCTGGCCTTTTTCCTCATATTTATCTCCGCGTGGGTCTATTCCTTCATTCCCGGAGAGAAGGTTCCATTCGACGGCATCGCCAGGTTGCAGAGCCCGTGCAAATATGACTGCCTCCACGAGGAGTTGACAGCGGTCCAAAAGATTATTATTCTCTCCAGCAGATAATCCCGGAGTGGATCCAAATCATGGATCGGGAGGAACAAGCATGAAAAAGAGTGTGGTAGTCTGTGCGGCTCTCTTGTTTTTGGCAGTCGTTGTCCCAGCGCCCGTCATAGCTGCGGTCAACTTCGACCTGGGCATCAAGGCCGGGGTATCCATGGCCAACAACCAATGGTCTGATGACGACGGAACTGAGAAAAGCCTGATCAGACCGACTTTCGGCGTTTTCGCCGTCATCAACCTCAATGCGAATCTCGCCATCCAACCGGAGCTCAATTATTTGACGATGGGCGAGTGGTGGACGGTCACGGATGGGAAGATTGTGGAGACTTTTAGCTATCTCCACATTCCCGTGTTGATCAAGGCCCGGCTCGCGAAACAGGGCAAGTTTATCCCGGTCGTTTTCGCGGGACCGGCCCTGGGAATCCTCTTGAGCGCCAAGGAGGACGGCGACGACGTCAAGTCGTTTTTCAAGTCCACCGACTTCGGGGCGGATTTCGGAGCGGGAGCCGAGATGGCGGCGGGCAATATGAAACTCATCTTCGACGTCCGCTATTACCTCGGCCTGACTAATGCGTACAACGGTACGGGATTCAGCATGAAAAACAGGAACTTCATCCTTACGGTAGGCGCTATCTTCTGATCCAGACCGCATCCAAGCCCGGAGTCTCGCGGAGGGAGCCCCGGGGGAGTCTGCCCCCGGAGTAGACGGATTGCCCTGCCCGGGATTCTTCTGATCAGCGGCGGCAGGCGGGCTTCAGGGTCTAAAGACTTATTGCCTGGGCTGATAACGGGATCTTTTCGGTGGTGGAACTGACCAGGATCGAACTGGCGACCTCTTAGCCTTTGCGATGCCAGTGAAGCAAAACTGGCCGCTCTGCAACCAGGCTATTCACCTGCCGGGCCGTGGTATGGCGTTTATCCCGGCTTGCCTACATTCGGCGATGTCGATCATTAGATAGCCTATTTTATTTTGATTTATTGCCGGCTGAACCTCTTGGTTGAACATATTAACAGCATATTGGACGGCCCTAACAAACTGAGTCGCAGATTCCTTCAATGAACGCGGTTGAGGACCCGCCCCGACCCCTGTTGTTTCGAGGAACTCATAACTGCTATGGCCTTCATCCAGCCAATAGCCAATAAACATATGCTCAGGTTTTAGAACGAGAATTGGATGAATGCCAATCTTATAAAGCGCTGATGCGAAAAGCACCGAGCCGTCAACACAATTTGCCTGTTGCGAATTTATGGTCTCGTCGACGAATCGGACGGCTTGACTATAAACAGTTCCTGAAGGCGACGATGCCGAGGGGGTCGCAATATTTGAATAACGCACTTGTCTACGCTGCAAAGCATTCCATATCGCAAGTACTTGCCTGCTAACCCCAACAGGGTCAGTTTGATACCCCATAAACGAATCGGCCGCTTTTCCCTTCAACGCCTCTTGCAACAAGGCCTGGATAGAAGGATGGCTTTCGTTAACAAAGCCTGCAAATAGAATCTTTAGGTCTTCTGGCTCACCGCTAAGGTTCTTTTCCGTATAAAAGGGCACATCATTCACTGAGCGAATGCGGATTGGCAACATTTCATGGCCCAGGTCAATCTCATTGACCTTAACCGAATAATCCACTTGAGCGGGATACGATTGATTGGTCTCAGCGAGAAGCCTGAAATCATATCGCAAATAGGGAGCAAGCCTGTAGCGCTTGCCGGCTACTGGAAGCAACGCATCAAGTTCACTGGGGTTCACCCATCCCTCGACCTTGATTTCGACATGGACTTTCGCCATCGGGACCGATGAAACTATCCAGACCTCTGCGAGCCCGGCTTGGTCACCAATGTAATACGGAATAATTCCTACATTCTTACGAGGGCCACTTAGCATTAACACATAGGATGGATATAGTTCGTTGTCAAGCTCGAACTTGGCCTGCCATGTCGCGACATTAGTATTCAGGTGTTGCTGGGAAAATACGGGGACAGAAAGAATGGATATTAAAAAACAGATTTTCAGCATTCTCCCCATCTTGACTCACCTCTTTTTTAGAATGTTATCTCATATCCGCCAAGAAGACAATGCCTTCCTTGCATGAGGTGGCAGACTACACCGTCACGCCACCGTCGTGTCACAAAACCGAGTTAATTACACTGAAAAAAAAGGTTATAGGAGTGAAAACTACAAAGCTAGCGATTGGCTCGAATACCGGGGGAAACGGGGTTCTATCGGTGGTGGAGCTGACCAGGATCGAACTGGCGACCTCTTGAATGCCATTCAAGCGCTCTCCCAACTGAGCTACAGCCCCACCGGGAATGCCTAATATTACAGGAAGTGGCTTTTTCCGTCAAGAAGCCGCGGGTGAATCAGAATTGACCCGCATCGGTCGGTGTGATAATTAGGTAACACCGCATTCGAAGGAGGTTCCTCATGTCTCCATCCAACCGTCTTAGGCTGACGACATGTGTGACTCTGGGCCTCTCGGCTTTCGCCCTTATCACAGCCTTGGCCGCGACTCCCACTCCGATCGCCGCAACTCCCGCCGTTTCGGCCCCTGAAGGCGCCTCCCCGCTCGCCCCGACAGCGTTGCGTTGTGAATACCTCGATAATCCTATGGGTGTCGACACCCTTAAGCCCCGTTTCTTCTGGGTATTCGAGCACGCGGAGCGCGGCCAAGTCCAATCGGCCTACCAGGTCATCGTTTCGACCGATCCCAAGGCTGCTGTGGGAGACATCTGGGACAGCGGCAAGGTCTCTTCGGCGAAATCGACCCAGGTCGCTTTCGCGGGAAATGCTCTCGAAAGCGGTAAGTCCTATTTCTGGAAGGTGCGCACGTGGGACCGGGAAGGCCGCGAAAGTTCCTGGAGCGCCGTCGCTTCCTTCGACACCGGCCTCTACAACAAGACAGACTGGAAAGGCATCTGGATCGGGAAAAAGAACCAGCTCCGCAAGGAATTCGCGCTCAAGGGACGCGTCAAGCGGGCCAGGGCCTATATCGCCGGCCTCGGCTACAACGAGCTGCGCCTCAACGGCCGCAAGGCCGGCAATCACGTCCTCGACCCAGGCTGGACAACCTATGACAAGCGCGTCCTCTACGTGACGTATGATATTACGTCGTTTCTCCGCGAAGGCGCGAACGCCGTTGCCGTAATCCTCGGAAATGGCTGGTACAAGTCGCGGGCCCTCCTCCTCCAGATCAACATCGAGCTCGAGGACGGGACGAAAACCAGCGTCGTGAGCGACGCCTCCTGGAAAGCCGCCGACGGTCCCATCTTCGAGGATAGCATCTACAATGGGGAATCCTACGACGCCCGCCGGGAAACCCCGGGCTGGGACCGGCCCGGATTCGACGACAAGGAATGGCCCGCGGCCGAGGCCGTCAAGGCGCCGGGCGGAGTCCTTTCGGCCCAGATGATGCCGGCGATCCAGGTCATAGACACCCTCGTCCCGCTCGGGATGACGAACCCCCGGCCCGGCGTCTACGTCTTCGACATGGGCCAGAACTTCAGCGGCTGGGCCCGCCTCAGAGTGCAGGGGCCACGAGGTACCAACGTCCGCCTCCGCTTCGCCGAGATCATCTACGACGACGGCACGCTCAATACGGAGAACCTACGCTCCGCCCGGGCCGAGGACCACTATATCTTGAAGGGCGAGGGCGAAGAGATGTGGGAGCCGCGCTTCACCTATCACGGCTTCCGCTACGTCGAGGTCACGGGTTTCCCCGGAACGCCGAAACTTGACAGCGTCCGCGGCCGGGTCGTTCACTCCGCGGTCAAGCCGGTCGGCAGTTTCTCCGCCTCGAAGGATATCCTTAACGGGCTCCAGCGCATCATCACCTGGGGCCAGAAAACGAACCTCCACAGCATCCCGACCGACTGCGACCAGCGCGACGAGCGCATGGGCTGGATGGGCGACGCCCAGGGCACGGCCGAGGAAGCCATCATGAACTTCGACATGGCCGCCTTCTATACGAATTTCGTCCGTGACATCCGTGACATCCAGGACGAGAAAGGACGGCTCTCGGACACCGTGCCTCATATCTGGGGAGGGGAAAACGCCGACCCGGCTTGGGCCACGGCCTATCCCCTGATCTGCTGGTACATGTACCAATACTACGGCGACATGCGCGTCCTCGAAGAGCACTACGACGGCCTTCGGAAATATGTCGAGTTCCTGAGGACCAAAGCCGAAAACGGACTGGTCAAATTTAGTTCCTACGGCGACTGGGTGGCCGTCGAGAAATGTCCGGGGGCGATCGTTTCGTCCTTCTATTACTACTACGACGTGAAGATCCAAGCGGACGCCGCCCGCGTGTTGGGAAAAACGCAAGACGCCGCCCTCTACGACAAGCTTGCGGCCGAGATCCGGACGGCCTTCAACAGGGAATATTACAACCCGAAGACGGGCGACTACGCCGACGGCACTCAGACCGCCAACACCCTGCCGCTCTTCCTGGGCATTCCGACGGAGAAAGAGGGCGGTTCCTGGGGCCGGCTCTTCGACGACGTCGTCTACAAGCACAACTCGCACCTGACGACGGGGATCATCGGCACGAAATACATCATGGAGCTCCTGACCCGGAACGGCGCGTCCGACCTGGCCTACGACATCGCCGTCAAGACCGACTATCCGAGCTGGGGCTACATGATAGCCAACGGGGCGACGACCCTTTGGGAGCTGTGGCAGAAGCGCGAGGGCCCGTCCATGAACTCGCATAACCACCCGATGTTCGGCAGTGTCGGGTCCTGGCTCTACAAGGCCCTGGCCGGGATCAACCTGGCTCCAGGAACGATCGGGTTCGAAAGGATCTTCATACAGCCGCAGATGGTACGGGACCTGATGCACGCGTCTGGCTCAACGATGACGGTTCGCGGCGAGGTCGCCTGCGCCTGGTCGCGGACGGAGAAGACGATCCGGGTCGAAGTCACCATCCCGGGCGGGTCGGAGGCCGAGGTCGTCATCCCCAAGCTCAACATCCGCAACATCAAGGTCAGCGAGGGCGGTCAGACGATCTGGGTAGGTGACAAGTTCATCGTCGGCGCCACCGGAGTCACCGGCGCTGTGGACAAGGACAACGCCATCCGTATCAAGACGGGCGGCGGCCGCTACGTCTTTCTCTTAGAGGGGGAATAATATGAACTTCCAGGAGTTGATAAGGGCACGCTACAGCGTCCGCGCCTATAAACCGGACCCGGTCGAAGAGAACAAGCTCGCGCGTGTCCTCGAAGCCGCACGCCTGGCGCCGACCGCAGCCAACCGCCAGGCCTTTCGCGTCGTTGTCCTACCGACGAAAGGCCGCGAGACGGAATTCCGCCGCGTCTACGGCCGCGACTGGTTCACCCAGGCCCCGCTCGTCCTGGCCGTCTGCGCCCTGCCCGCCGAGGGTTGGGTGAGAAAGGCCGACGGCTGGAATGCCGCTGAGGTCGACGCGACGATCGCCATGGACCATCTCATCCTGGCCGCAGTGGAGGAAGGATTGGGGACGTGCTGGATCGCCGCCTTCGACCCCGGCGCAGCCCGCGAGGTCCTCGGCCTGCCCGCGGGTGTCGTCCCTATCGCCTTCACACCGCTCGGATATCCGGCTGATTCCCCGGCAACGAAAAAGCGTCGGCCCCTCGCCGACCTGGTCCGTTACGACCGCTGGTAAGCACCTTCCTGTCCGACGCGCATATCGTTGAAGCCTTGTCACTCATGATGTAAAATCAACTGCCCTGACAAATCCTGGTGAAGGGAGCATGGCCATGAGGCATAAACGCATCATCTTGTCCGTGTTGACCGTTCTTCTTCTCGGGATCCCGGCCGGGTCCCAGATGACACCCTGGCTGCAGTGGACGTTCCTGCCGCAAAACCAGATGGACGAAATTATCGGCGAGGCCTCCGGCGAGGCGGCCTTCAACCACGTCATGGCCATGTGCGGCTTCCCGCGCGACCGGAAGTTCGCCGAATACGCCGGGACATTCGCCGAGGCCCAATATGTCCTCGACCGGCTCAAGGAATACGGTCTGGCCGACGCGTCCATCCTCCGCTTTCCGGGTGGCGAGACCTGGGACGGGATCAAGGGCGAGCTCTGGGAGGTCAAGCCCGGCCGGCAAAAGATCGCCTCCTACGTCGACCTTACGGCCATGCTGGCCCAGGGTAGCGCGCCGGCCGACGTCACGGCCGAACTCGTCTGGGTGGGTGACGGCGAACCGAAGGACTTCGAGGGGCTCGACGTCAAGGACAAGATCCTGGTCACGTCCGGATCGGCCGGCACGGTCCACAACATCGGCTGCGTCAATAAGGGGGCAGCCGGGGTTATCTCGTTCTCTTCGCCGCGGCCTCTCTTCGATCCGCTCATTATCCCTTGGGGCGGCCTCTACGCGCGGGGCGGAGCGGCGAAATTCGCCTTCTCGCTGCCGCCACGCGAAGGCGTCATTCTCCGCGACCGGCTGAAACGCGGCGAGAAGATCACCGTCCGGGCCGTCGTCGAATCCAAGACCGAGAAGACCGAGCTCCAAGACATCGTCACCTCCATCCCTGGCACGGACGCCGACGCTCAAGAGGTCATCGTCACGGCCCATATCTTCGAGGGTTACAGCATGTTCGGCGCTAACGATAATTCCTCCGGCTCGGCCGCTATCCTCGAGGCCGCCCGGACGCTCCAACGGCTCGTCACGGAGGGCCGTCTGCCCAGGCCCAAGCGGACGATCCGCTTCCTCTGGGCCCCCGAGTTTTCGGGGACGATCCCCTACGTCAAGGCCGAGGCCGAGCGGATGAAACGGACGCTCTGCGACATCAACCTGGATATGGTCGGCGACCGGCTTTCACAGAGCCTGGCCTTCTTCACGGTCATGCGGACGACCTACGGCAATCCCCATTACCTCAACGACGTCATGGAGAATTATTATCGTTACGTGGGCGAGGCCACCCGCTCCTACGTCACGAACGGGATGAGCGGGACCATGAACCGGCGGATCGTCGCCCCGACCGGGAGCGAGGAGCCGATGTACTACTACATCGGGACCCATTTCGGATCGTCCGACCACGAGGTCTTCAACGACTGGGGCGTCGGCATCCCCGGCGTCGTCATGAATACCTGGCCCGACCAGTGGTACCACACTTCGGAGGATCGGCCCGACAAGCTCGACCCGACCCAGATGAAACGGGCCGTGATCATCACCGCCGCGGCGGCCTATACGATCGCGTCGGCCGACGACGCTTCGGCCGGACGGATCGCAGCCGAGATCGTCTCCAACGCCTCGGCCCGGATCGGCCATCAACTGGCCCGCGGTATGGAAGAGATGAGACGGGCGGACGCGGCGACGTTCCCCGCTGCCTACAAGCGTGCCCGGGCGTATATCGAGGCCTCGGCCCGGAACGAGCGGGCCACTCTCGGTTCCGTCCTCGAGCTCGTCGGGGACAAGGCGGGATTCGGCGCGTATCTCGCCGAGCTCAAGGCGTCGGTGACAGGACTCGAGGCCGCCCACCTTAAGACGATGGACCAGGCCATGCGCCGGCAAGCCGCGGCACTAGAGCTGAAGCCGGTCGATCTCAAGCTGTCCGAGGCCGAGAAAAAGGCGGCCGCCCTTATTCCCAAGCCCCTGCCCAAGATCAAGGCGAACGGATTCCAGGGCTTCCAGGCCGCGATCCAAGAGGCCCGAAAGAACCTGGGCACGGCCGCGCCGGACCGCTCGGCCTCGCGGAACGCCTCGGAGATCCAACTGCTCTGCGACGGCAAGAACAGCGCGTTGGACATCAAGAAGATGCTCGATACCCAGTTCCGCCAGGAGGCACCACTCGAGACGGTGGTCGGACTTCTCGAGGTGCTCAAGAAAGCCGGCCTGGTCGCCTTTTAAAGGCTAAAACGGGCTTATGGCTTAACCTGACTTAGCTTGGGCTTTCGCCCGCTCCCAGAACATCCTGGGCGAGACGATCTCCATGGTCCCGGAGCCGGAGAGTTCGAGAATCTCCCTGTCCCCTGTCACGAACAAGTCGGCCCTTTCGTTGAGGGCCGCCGAGACAAGCGCCTTGTCTTCGGCATCGTGGATCGGGAGGTCGATCGCCCGGGACGGCTTTGAAAGCAGAGAGCCTTCCCGGAGCAGGATGATGACATCCGCAATGATGTCCGAGGGGATGCCGATCTTGTCTCGGAGCACGCCCCGAACCTCATCGATCAGCATCTCGGAAATGATCAGTTGGTGACGGACGAGGACCTCGCGAAAAACGTCGGCGCAGAGCCCCCGCGTCGCCACGGCGCTGACGATGACGTTCGTGTCGAGGAAAACCCTCATGAGACCTTGGAAAAAATATCCTCGTCCGTCAGGTATCCGCGGGCCTCGGCGAAGGGCATGATCCGCCGTCGCAACTCTTCGAAATTCTCGAGGCGGATCTGGCGGCGAAGGGCTTCGCGGGCGATCTCGCTCCGGTTCTTCCCCGTCCTCTTGCTAGCTTTGGACAAGAGTTCTTCGAGCTCCTTATCCAAACGGATGGTCAGCGTCGCGGTTTTCATGTAATACATTGTAATACATTCTCTCCTTTCAGTCAATATCCATCCACCGCCTGATGCCCAATCGATAAATAGGAACGTCGCAGCCGGCTTGGATTCTCAAAATAAATAAAAAAACACTTGACTCTGACGTTACGTCATAGTGGATAATAGCCGCGTGGACAAGGACATGGAAAACGGATATCTCATTAAGGAGTTCGCGGACCTGACCAAGGTGACCGTCCGGACGCTGCACTACTACGACCAGCTCGGCCTGCTCAAGCCGAGCTTCGAGCGGGCCAACGGCTACCGCGTCTACACGGACGCAGACCTCCTGAAGCTCCAGCAGATCGTCACTTTGAAATTCATGGGATTCTCCCTGGGCCAGATCCGTGAACTCCTCGATAGCAAGGGCTATGAGGCGGTCAAGTCCCTGAAGGTCCAAGCCGGAGCCGTCAAAGACGAGATCGCCCGGCTACGCCAGGCTTCGCGGGCCATCGATCAGGTCCTGCGCTTGCTCGAGACCAAAGGCCGCATCAACCGACAGAAACTCATCAAGATCATGGAGGTCATTCAAATGGGCGAAGACGTCAAAAAAACGTGGCACGAGAAGTTCTACACGGAGGTCGAGCTCAAGGAGTTCGCCGAGGTCGGGAAGAAGTACACGCCCGAGATGGCTAAGGCCTACGAGCGCCGCTGGGCAGAGCTCATCGCCGAAGTCAAAAAGAACCTCAAAGCCGACCCGGCGAGCGAGACCGCGCAATCCCTGGCGAAACGATGGAAGGACCTCCTCAACGAGGCCTACGGCGACCGCCCGGAGCTCAAGGCCAGGATCGGCGAGGCCTACACCGCCGGCGCGGTTCCCGACGACTACAGGATGTTCGGCCCAGAAGTCTGGGACTTCATCAAGAGAGCCCGCGAGGCCGCCAGTAAGAAATCGTGAGCCGGGAATCTCATTGACATCTCGTGCTAATTCCGATATTTTTTTCAGAGAGAATGTCTCCCGAGGGGTGTCCATGAAGGAAGGCCGTCGCGTCCGATCGTTCAATCGCGAGGCGATATCCCTGAAGGCAACGCCTGTCTCACGCCGTATCGGAAGCTTCAGCCTTCTTCTCCTCTTTGTCGCGATGCTCACCGGGCAGACCGGAAGCTCTCCCCAGCAGCATGAATCCGTCGTCGTGAATATCGAGGTCCCGGTCCGGGTCCTGAAAAAGGGTGCCTTCGTCGACGGGCTGACGCTCAAGGATTTCGAGGTTTTCGAAAACGGCGTCCGCCAAGCCATCGAAGCCGTCTACCTGATCAAGGACAAGAAGGTCCTCCGGGAGGAGAAGGCGGGCGGTGCCGCGCTACCGCCGCCCCGAAACGTACGGCACTACATCCTTTCCCTAGACCTGAAGGAATACCTGCCTAATATCGGAGACGCCTTGGATTTTTTCTTCACCGAGGTCCTCGGCCCGGAGGATACCCTGGTCGTCATCACGCCCGCTAAGACATACCGGTTCAAGCCCGAGGCCTCGTCCCGATTGCCGAGACCGCAAATCGCGAACCAGCTCAAGTCCAAGCTCAAAACCGACATCCAGCTCGGGAATTCCCAGTACCGGACTTTGATGAGGGACTTCTATCGTCTGGAGGAGGAGGATTACCCGGCGGAACTCGCGGAAGTCAAGGAAAACATGCTCTTTGAGCTGGCCAAACAAATGCGGGACTTGACGGAAGTCACCGAGAGCCAGGTGAAGGGTTTCGCGGACACACTGAAATCCCAGGAGGGGGAGAAACACGTTTTTCTGGTCTTTCAGAAGGACGTCCTGCCGGAGCATGAGTTCGCGGAGGACAGGCAGATGGAGCTGTTCAAGCCGGTGGACTTCGACGTGGAGAAGATCAAGCGGTACTTCGCGGACGCCTCCATCACCATCCACTGCCTCTATATCACCAAAACGCCGGAGTTCGCCCAGAATCCCTCCAACCGGATCCGCTCTAATCCGGCCGCCCGGCCCCAGGACCTATCGTCCGATATCTATGCCTCCTTCAAGGAAATGGCGGCCGCGACGGGGGGGCTCACGGAGAGCACGGCCAACCCGAATTTCGCCTTGCGGCAGGCGGCCGAAGCTTCGAGCAACTACTATCTCCTGTATTACCGGCCGCTCAATTACCGGGCGGACGGCCGCTTTCAGAAGATCGAGATCAGGGTCAAAGGCGAAGGTCTCAAGGTCACCCATCGTCTGGGCTATATAGCGGACTGAATATCCTCGGCGGCTCTGCGGCCGGAGAAAAAAAACGGTTGGAGCGCGGCGGCCGGACGGCCTATAATGGCCTCAAACCTTGACGAAAGGACAGGCCATGGCCGAGAACAAGCCCAAACGGATCGAGGACATGATGAAAAAGGACGACCTCCTCGTCGTCACGGGGGCCGGCGGCTTCATCGCCGGGTCCCTCGTCCGCTATTTTCATGACAAGGGATTCAGCCGCATCCGGGCCGTCGACAAGAAGCCCCTCGACGAGTGGTACCAGAGGACGCCCGGCGTCGAGAACCTCCGCCTCGACGTCAGCTACCGGGATAATTGCGTCAAGGCCTGCGAGGGCGCGGTCGAGGTCTACAACCTGGCCGCCGACATGGGCGGCATGGGCTTCATCGAGCGCTACCGGGTCGAATGTCTGCGGAGCGTTCTCATCAACACCCACATGATCGAGGCCGCCCAGCGGGGGGGCGCGGACCGCTACTTCTTCTCCTCTTCGGCCTGCGCTTACAACATCGACCTCCAGCAGAACACCCACTGCCGGGCCCTCAAGGAATCCGACGCCTACCCGGCCAACGCCGAGCGCGGCTACGGCTGGGAGAAGCTCTTCTCGGAGATCGTTTGCCAGGAGTACTGGGCGGAGCGCGGACTTAGGACCGCGATCGCCAGGTTCCACAACGTCTACGGCCCCTTCGGCACATGGGACGGCGGGCGGGAGAAAGCCCCGGCCGCGCTCTCGCGGAAGGTCATCGAGGCTGGGGACAAAGGCAGCTACGCCGTCGAGATCTGGGGCGACGGGACGCGGACGCGGAGCTTCATGTACATCGACGACTGCCTCAACGGCATCGACATGATCATGCACTGTGACGAGCTCACCGCGACGCCTATCAACCTGGGCTCGAGCGAGCTCGTCTCGGTCAACGAGCTCCTGGGCATCATCGAGAAGATCGCCGGGTTCAAGGTCGAGCGGAGCTACGACCTTGGCGCCCCCAAGGGTGTCGGCGGCCGGAATTCCGACAACACCATGATCAAGAGGATCCTCGGCTGGGAGCCGTCGACGCCGCTCCACGCGGGCATGGCCAAGACTTACGCCTGGATCGCAGAGCAGTACGCCCTCCGGAAGGCGGGAAAGAAGGTCGTGCTATGAAACCCCAAAACATCGAAGAAGCGCGGGCCCGGGCCGCCGCGTTGCTCCGGAAAGCGCGGATCCCCGTCACCCGGGACGAGCTCGAGATGATGGAGGTCGCTGACCTCGGCCTGGGCGACATCAAGCACATGGGGCTCGAGGTCATCGTCTACGAGAACAACGACCGCTACTGCGCCAAAGAGCTCATTCTCCTGCCGCGCCAGATATGCCCCGAGCACAGGCATCCCCGGGTGAACGGCCGGAACCTCGGGAAAAAGGAGACGTTCCGCTGCCGCTACGGGGAGGTCTATCTCTATGTGGCCGGCGAGCGCACGCCGAAACCGAAAGCGAAGGTCCCGAAGAAGTACAGATCCTTCATGACGGCCTGGCACGAGATCGTCCTGCGGCCCGGCGACCAGTACACGCTCCCCCCCAACGCTCTCCACTGGTTTCAGGCGGGCGACAAGGGCGCCATCGTCTCGGAGTTTTCCTCGACGAGCACGGACGAAAACGACCTCTTCACCGACCCCCGCCTCCGCCGGGTCAATAAATAGGCCGGACGCGCCTATTTGACGGTGACGGCGGTGGAGGACACCGCACTCATCCCGGTCGCCGTATCCTTGGCCGCGAAGCCGATGGTGTAGCGGCCCGCTTTCAGCTCGCCCGTCGCGATTTCCACGAAGAGAAGTTTCGTAGCCCCCTCCGCTCCCTGTTTGAGGACCGAAACCGGAAGCTCCGTCCGCGCCGAGGTCGCCGCATCGACAAGCATCGCCGTGACTTCGAGCCCGCCCGCCGCCGAGCTCCCCGTGAGGCGAAGGGCGGCCTGGAGCTTCGTTAGTCCCGCGGGGACAACGCCCACGAGAGGGGCGTAGGCGTTCGTGTCATAGGCGAAAAGCTCCGCCAGCGAGCCCCCGCGCGAAGCCGGCAGGTCGAGGGAACTCGTGTCCGGGCCGAGCATAAGAGGCGGGTCGAGCGTCATAGCTGCGCCAGCCACAGGGATGACCAGCGGTACCGCACCCCTGGCCGCGCGGCCCGTATCCAGGTTCCGTACGACCAACCGGCAGGCGTAGGAGCCCGGCTTGACCGCCATGAGGAACGCCGGGAAAAGAGTCTCCTTCCCTGTTTCGGGGATGGCCAACGGAAATCTCTTGATGTACGCCATGTCGTCCTTCTCGTCGAAGAGCATCAGGTAGGCCTCGGATTTCTTCCCCAGGACTTCGGTGTGGACGGCGAGGGAGGCCCGGCCGAAAACGAGCAGCTGCAGCCAGCCCTTGACCATGACGGGCATGCCGGCCACCGGGATCTCGTAAGGGACCTGGACTTGAGGCGATTCGCTCAGGGCGAGGTCGACGACGTGGAGGAGCTTCTCGAACTTCGTGTAGTCATTGAACGGCTTGGCGCTGAAGTAGCCGCCCTGGGCGTCGACGTCGACGCCCTTTCGGTTGACCTTGACCTTGATCTTGTGGAACTTGCCGTCCCACTTTTCGTCCACGGAGTAGCCCAGGACATAATAAGCGCTGGTGCTCGTCTGGATGTCGTTGGCGATTTTCACTGCGTCCATCGTGTTGGCGAAAAATTTTCCCCCGGTTCCTGAGGCGAACTGTTTGAGAGAGTCCGCGCCGTCGATCCCCCGGAGCGCCGGACCCGCCCCCTCCTGGATGGAGGAGTCGACCTCTTTCTGCGCCCGGGAAACGTCGACGGCGTAGACGGGGCTGTTGGAGGCCTTGAATTCCTTGAGCATGCCTGTGAAATCGTCCCGCAGTCCGGAGTCCGCCTGGGCCGCGTCGTAGTCGTTCATCTGTTGGGCCAGCTCCTCGGGCGTCGACCAGCCGCCGACCACCGCCCCTCCGGACTTGCCGTAAATGAGCTGGCGGGCGATCCCGCCGGAAAAGAAAATGATGTTCTTGAATCCCGGGATAGAGCGCAGGGACTTGGCCAGGATGTTGAAAGCCCGGATCATTTCCCTGGCTTGATCCACGTAGCTCTGCCGGCGGCCTTCGTCCACGCGCTGGCCGGTCTGGAGCCTGGCCTGGTTCGAGTAGAACTCTTCGTCGGGACCGTTCTCGATCAGGACACCGGTTTCACCCGTGGTTGAGCGTTCCTCGGTAAGGTCGGACGTGTAGACAAAATCTGTCAGGTTCTCGGCCCGGCCCGCGTAGCGCCGCAGGCCGAAGCCGTCGACGATCCGGCGGATCCGCTCGTGGTCGGTCGTCAGGTATTCGTGGACGACGAGTCCCCGTGAGGCCGAATAGCTGACCAGCCCGATTTCGTCCGTGGGCTGGATCTGGGTCGACAGAAACTGCAGGCCGGCGTTCTTGGACTTGAGGACGCCCCGGGCGTCCATGAAAGCGAAGTCGAAGAGAAGAAAGAACCTCCTGTTCGTAAGCGGGAGGGTTGAAGGCGCGGCCGGCGTCTCTCCGGCATTCAGGAAATGCTTCTCGAAATGGGTGACGGGATGGATTTGGCCGTTGTCGGTCACTTCGAAATCCCCCGGCGTCAGGTCCGTCACCGGCTGCCCTCCCTTGCCCGTCACGTAGACCTGGACGAGCTTGAGGGTCACGCTGACCTGATGCTGAAGGGCTTTGTCGGGGCCGGCTTGGGCGCCGAGCCCGGGCGACAGGGAAAAGAGAATGGCGGCGGTCGCGAGCACCGCCGACACACAAGACGCCAACCGTCCCAGCCTCGTTCCGGGATTTGATCTCATAGCATGCCCCCTGGGAGGAATCCTATCCGTATCCGAATTTTATCACGCTTCCGCGGGACAATGCAAAAATGGGACGCGAGGACCGTTTCTGACGGGCGACGTCGGCCGATACGGACTTGCGTTCAGCGCCTTTTTATGCCCGGCGTCGATGACGCTCCGCACCTTGCCCGCCCGGCTGCCGCCGTTGGGAATCATCGGCATTACTCCGCCGCGGCTTCGGCCATGGCGGCGACGTTGCGGGGAGGGACGTCGGGCAGGATGGCTTCGTGGCTGGGGCTGACGATGAGGCAGGGGCCAAGCAAGGACTTGACCCTCCGGACCTCGGCCTTCACTTCGTCGGGCGTACCCAGGTTGAGGACGCGCTGGGTGTCGAGCCCGCCGAGGAAGGCGATCTTCCCCTTGAAATCCCGGGCCAGCGTGCCGGCGTCCATGTTGGCGGCCTTGGCCTGGAGCGGATGGAGGCAGTTCACGCCGGCAGCGATGAGCCGCGGGATGACCCTGTGGATCGAGCCGCAGGAGTGAAGGATGACCTGGTAGCCCCGGCGGAGCGCCTGGTCGGTGAGCTTCCTGAACCAGGGCAGGATGAACCGGTCGAAATGCGGCAAGCCGACCATCAGGTCGAGCTGGGTGCCGAAATCGTTGCCGAAGAAGTAAGCGTCGACGCGGCTCCCGGCGGCGTCGAAAAAGCGCTCGTTGGCCTCGTGGTAGAAACCGCAGATCCTGTCCGTTACGGCCTCGACGACTTCAGGATGGGTGTGCATCTTGGTGAAGTAAGCTTCCAAGCCGAAGAGGTCCATGATGTCGTGGAAAAAGGGCGACCAGAAGCCGCTGGCCCGGTAAAAAGGCCCCGCGTCCTCGAGGGAATCGACCGCCTCGCGGAATTCGAGGACCCCGGGGTCCGGCCACTCGAAACGCTCGAGCTCGGCCGGGTTTTCGACCGGGGAGAGGGGGCCGGCCTGGCCGTGGGCCTCTTTGGAGGCGCTCCAGCCGAGAAGACCCTTGCTCGCCGGGTGGCTCCAAGTGGCCTCGAAGAAGCTGGGCGAGATCCAGCGGAAGTCGTCGCCAAGCTTGCGCCTCAGCTCCTCTTCGGTTTTCGTGCCGAAATAGCGGTGGAGGCCCGGCCAGGAATCGGGATGGGGATTGCCCAGCCAGAAGCCGCAGCGCGGCCCGGGCCGCAGGGCGACGATATTTTTCAGGAGTTCGCGGCTGTTCACGGGGCCAGGAGCTAGATCGATTGCGGCCATCCTGAAAAGACTATAGGGCCGGCCGCGGACCGGTGTCAAGAATGCCGGGGTTCCCTCCGAGCGTCCGCGCTTCCCCCCGATCTCCTGATTCTGATATCATAAGGGGGAAATCGGCGGAAAATCATCCATTTTTTCAAGGAGAACTCATGAGGAATCGTTCCAAGAAAACGTCGACGGTCTTGTTGTTCTTCGCGCTCCTTGTCTTTTTGTCCCTGGCCGCCTCGGAGGCGGGAGGACCTCCATCGGCGAAACCGGCATACTTGTACAAGACGACGTTCGTGCGGGCGGCCCCGGGGAAGCTCCTCGATCTGATCGCCCTCTACAAAAGCCGGATGACCGTCGATGACGCGTCGGGAGACGGACCTCTTCTCTGGTGGCGCCACACGCAGGGCGACCAGTGGGACCTCATGCTCCTCTCCCCCATGGGGAGCTACGCCGAATACTATTCGAGAGGGAGGTCGGCGCGGCGGGACAAGGCCGCCGGTCCTTCCCAGGAGGAATTCGTCCGGAAGCTCAACGCTTGTTCGGCCTGGCGGGAGGACATCTTCGTCTTCGGACCGCCGCTCGACGCCGTGAAAAAAGCGTTCGATGGCACGGCCTACTATCACATCGAGATCTTCGTCTCGCTTCCGGGAAAGCAGGAAGAGCTGTTCAAGGAGCGCGAGATGGAGAACATCTACGCGCTCGAAACGGGACGGCCATATAATATGATCTTCGTACGGGACCAGGGGGCCGTTTGGGACCTGTTCACGCTCGGGTGCTACCGCGACATCAAGCATTGGGCCGTGGGTGATGAGATCACCAAGGAACAAAGGGCGGCGGCGGCGCGCAAGGCCGGCTTCAACAGCCCCGAGGAGATCGGTCCCTACATGAGGACGCTCATCGACATGCACCGGGATACAATGGGCATGGCCATCAAGTAGGCGGGCGGGACCGGATCCGGGGACCGGATCCGGGGACATATACCGCTTCGAGAGAAGCGGTATATGTCCCCTTTCTTGCGTTGGCCCTTTCTTCCTGGCCTCAGCTAGTCCTCTTCGATCATCCGGACGGGGCGCCAGGTGCCGTCCCTCTCGACGCGCAGGGTCTTGATCTCGAAGGGCTTAAAGTCCAGACCTATGAGCAGATGGAGAGGCGTCGGGACCGGAGTCCGAACGGGGGCCGCAGTGGGGACACGTACCTGAGGAACATATCCTTCAGGTACGTGTCCCCGTTCTTCCTGTTCTTCTTTTTCGGTCTTCGCGGCACATGCGGTGACATCTAGACGGGCCTTCGTTTTTCTTCCCACAGCTTCTTGAAGCCGGACGATGAGGGCCTCGCCGTCCCACGAGCGCTTGCAGGCAAGGAGACGGATGGAGGCCGGACGCATATCGAGCAGCGGCTCGACCGAGGGAACACGCCCGGAGTCATAGGGCAGATGGGCGTAGGCCGCGGGCGGGGCGGCGAGGTGGTCGGCCAGGCCCGGCATCATCGCCTTGACCGTCACGGGGCGGCCGGCAGTGACGAGGATACGGAATTCGTGGACGCCGATGTCGGCGAATTTCCAAGCTTGGGAAGCTTGGGGACATGTACCTATGGTACGTGTCCCCAAGTCGAACCCCTGTTCGTGACAGTAGGCCGAACTCCGGAGGACGGACAGCCGCAACTCGCCGTCGAGGAAATCGAAGCCGTGCTGGCCGCTCGACGCGACGCCTACGGCCACGACCTTCCTGCCGGACTTCCCTTCGATGACGAGCCAGCGTCCGTGGACGTGCTCCTCCCCGTCGGACGGACGGCGGATGGCGCCGCCGAGAACCTCGCCGAGGACGGCGGCATCGACAAGCGCGGTCGGGACGCGGAGCTTGAGGCGTCGCCGTTCCTCGTTCCAAACGACGCGGAACCGGAATTCGAGGACGGGCCAGCGCGGATAGGATACGGCGTCCATGACGATGCGACTGTTTTTGTGGACGAGGATCGAGCGCGTCACCGTCCGGACGGGACCCTGCTCGATGACGGAGGGCCGGCCGGCCGGCCGGAATCGCCCGGCGATTTTCCGGTAACGGCTTCTCCCGGTGCCCCACGAGTCCGCCGTATCCTCGACGACGAGCGGTTCGAGGAGCGGGCCGGCGAGAGCTTCCCCGGAAAGGCCCGCTCTGAGCGAAGTGACCAGACCAGTCTTACGGTCGACGCGATGGACAAGCGCGGCCGGTCGGACGGCAGAACCGGGGACAAGTCCCGCAGGTACGTATCCCCTTTCTTTCTCCGGCTCTTCGAAAGCTCGGAGATAATAACGCGAAACACCAACCCCCGGCAGGTCGTCGATGAAGCTCACCCGCCGCCGCCAGTCGTTGAACGGCAGGAGCGCTTCGGGCCGCTCTTCCTGGCAGACGACCTCCCGGCCGTCGGCCCGGAAGAGACGCAGGCGCCACTTGCCCTTCCAGAACGGCCGGTAGTCGGCCATGCATTCGAACTCGACGGGGGCGCGGCGGAGGGACGGGTTGGCGTTGAAGACGGTGACGGGGAGGGCGGGGTTCGCGGCGCTCCCCCGGTTCCATGATGCCGCGGCCCGGAGGGCGGCCGACCGCGACACGTCCTCGGCCCGGCCATACAGGTCGAGGGCATCCCGCTCGGCCGGCTCGACGCAGGAGCCCGTGAGGATGTCATGAAAATCGTTGAAACTGTGCATGCTCCAGGCTTCGCGGAATTCCGTCTCCGGGAAGTCCGCCCCGGCCAGCCACCAGGAAGCGGCGGAGAAAGCTTCGGCCTGAACGAGATGCCCGAGGCTCGCGACGGCCCGCCGCTTGACCCGGGAGAGGGAGGTGTAGCATCCGGTGAAGCAGCGTTGCAGGTCGCCGTCGAAGACGGGCGCTCCGGCCGCGGCGTCCTTCACCGCTTCGTAGAACCTGTCGGGCGTGCTGTGGGCGACCCTGACCCGAGTTTCGCCGGCGATGAAGGCGTCGATCATGCGGAGGTCGCGGCGCGTCGCCCCGCCGCCGTGATTTCCCAGGCCCCAGAACACGGGAATATCGCGGCCGAGCTCCAGGGCGAGCGCGACGCCGGCGCGCAGCCTGTCCTCGATGTTGTCCCGTTCGGTGTGGTAGAGCCCGACGGCGATCCGATAGACCGGCATGATCGTGCCGTCGACGCCGCGCCAGCGGTAGAGATCGGCGGGAAGACGGAGCTCGTGGGCCTGGGGCCGCATGTGGATGTACATCTCGTAGCCGGCCCGGCGCAGGATCTGGGGCAGGCCGCCGCTATGTCCGAACGAATCGAAGTTGTAGGCGACGCGGGGCGCGGCGCCGAACTTCTCCCGGAAATACCTCCGCCCCTCGGCGATCGTCCTGACGAGCGACTCGGTTCCCGGCAGGTTGACGTCGGGTTGGATGAACCAGCCGCCCGCAACGGACCAGCGGCCAGCCCGGACGTGACGGAGGATAGCCTCGAACAGCGCCGGGTCGAGCTGTTCTACCCATCGGTAGAGGACGGCCTCGTTCTGACAGAAGACGAGGTCCCGGTGCTCATCGAGGATATCGACGGCATTACGGAAAGTCGCCAGCGCTTCGGACGCCCCTTCTTCCCACCGCCACTGCCAGACCGGGTCGAGGTGGGCGTTGCAGATGAGGTGAACCGTCGGCTTCATGTTTTGTCCTTGCGCAGCTTGTTCGTGGGGACATGTACCGGAGGGAAATGTCCCTCCGGTACATGTCCTCTCTTCCTGCGGCCCTCCATCCGTGTCATATTTCGTCTTTACTCGGCAGATTCTTGTACCAGGTAAAATAAAGGATGACCACGAGCCCGGCGGTGGCACTGGCCCAAAGGCCGAGCTGTTTCCAGTTGCGGAGGAAAAGGTAGAACGGCAGGATGGCCAGCGAGAACTGGAAGACGGCCGTGATCAGGCCGTTGAGCATGTCGACGCGCGGCATCTTGTCTTTGGCCGGTACGAGCCCGCGCCGCACGCATTCCCGCCGCACCGGCCCCCAGAACCCGAACGGCCGGACCTTGGCGTAGAACTTGACCAGGACCTCCATGTCGGCCGGCTTGGTTAGCGCTGCCGCGACGAGCGTCGCCGCGAGGCTCAAACCCACGTCGATGGCCAGGCTGGCCGAGGCGTGAAGGCCCTTGAACAAGATAAGGCGGAGCGTGATCAGCCCCGCCGAGGCGCCCATGCCCCAGACGAAGGCCCTGGCCCCGAACCGCCAGTAGTGCCAGCGCAGGGTCGCCGGCACCAGGATGACCGTGACGACGACGAAGACCATGGTCTCCCAGGCCGTGACGATGTTCGTGAAGGACAGCGAAAAGACGAACCCGATGATGACCGCGACGACCGACGCCGCCTGCCCCAGCCGGACGAGCTTCTTCTGGGTCATGTTTTTGGCGAAGTAACGCTTGATGAAATCGTTGATGACGACCGAACTCGTCACGTTGATCATGGCGCTGATCGTCGACATCAGCGCGGCCAGGAGCACGGCCATGAACAGGCCCCGCAATCCGATCGGCATCTTCAGGAGGACGAGAGGCATGATCTTCTCGGCGTCGAAGCCCGCCTGCGAGCCCAGATAGAAAATGCCCAGGACCATGAAGGCGCAACCGAGGACCCAGCGCAGGTTGTAGCCGACCGTCCACATCCCGGCCGCGAGCTGGGCGTCGCGCGGCGTCCGCGTCGACAGGAAGAACTGGAAGTCCCAGACGTTCGGCCCGCTGAGGAGCCGGAAGACCATCCAGAAAAAGCCCGCCGCCAAGAGCGGGCCGAAGAGCCCGAAATGCTGGTAGGCCGGCGGCGTGTCCGTCATAAAGCCCGTCCACAGCTTCCAAGTCGGGGCGAGCGAGAGCCAGGCCGGGTCCTTGTGGATGAACGTCGCCGCCGCGGGCTGGGCGAAGACCATGACGGCCATGATGACGGCGCCGGCACCGATGAGCAGCGTCTGGAACACGTCGGTCAGGATGACGCCGAAGAAACCGCCCAGGGTCACGTAGACACCGACGACGGCGAGCACGATGAGCGTCGCCTCCCAGCGCGGCAGGGGGAGGAACTCTTCGGCGAACTTCCCCGTCCCGACGCTGATGAACATCAGGTTGCAGATCATCAGGACGAGGAGGAAGATCGACGACGCCAGGCGGGCCGCCTCGGCCTCCTTCGTCGCCCCGAAGCGCGTCTCGTTCCACTCGGCGAAGGTCATCACGCCGGACCGCCTGATGTACTTGGCCTGGAAGGCCATGTAGAACGAGATCATGAACCAGCCCCAGAAGATGTGCGTCGCCCACATCGACTTGAGCCCGAGGTAGAAGATGAGCCCGATCATGGACATCGTCCCGCCGATGTCGATGTAGCTCGAGCACCCGGACAGGCCCAGTATCCACCAGGGCACGTTCCGGTCGGCGAGGTAGAAGGAGTCGAGCTTTTTCGTCGCCCGCTTGCGAACGACGATGCCGATCATGGCGACACCGAGGAGGTAGACGGCGATGATGGCCAGGTCGACGGGATGGAGGTTCATGGGCGCCCTTTCTGATTGGGGGACATGTACCGGAGGGACATGTCTCCGAGTTTATTCCCGGTCATGCCCATCGTTTAACTTATCATTCCTCGCTTGTCAACAATAGGTCCATGTTGGGGGTC